>PPYE01776100.1_pt1 | contig 148794 bp, 132 predicted proteins | sample 1559881 | NCBI WGS metagenome assembly PPYE01 (sample SAMN08240022, study PRJNA423297) | Human gut metagenome, whole genome shotgun sequencing project. | reverse complement strand
CTGATTTTCGGAAACTCGCCCGCAAGTTCAAATCTTGATAAAAAAACAGGGTATCCCTTGATACCCTGCTTTTTTGGTCGAGGTGACAAGATTTGAACTTGCGGCCCCCACGTCCCGAACGTGGTGCTCTACCAAACTGAGCCACACCTCGTTTTAATTTTTGCACTTGATATTATTGCACACTTTCGGAAATTTTGCAATACTTATTTTATTGAAATTGTAATATTTCTGTTTTTTGACATATTGAACCCGATATGGTAACATAATTTTATAGCTTATTAACAAAGCAGGGGGTAAAAATATGAAAAAAATAATCGCCGCATCGCTGGCCGCACTTATAGCTGCTACGGCGGCTGTGCCGGCTTTTGCCGCAGATACGGCAGAACTGAATATTTCTGCGGACAACATTTCGCATGAAGTTTCAGATACACTGTACGGTGTATTTATTGAGGATATTTCCAAGGCCGGAGACGGAGGTCTTGTATCCAACCTTGTTTATAACAACAGCTTTGAATACAACGACACTGCTGAGGAAAACACAGAGCTCAATGAAGCATATTGGAATTTTACCAACATTGAGCACACCGTTTCAACCAAGGAAGCCATGAACGAAAACAACACTCACTACGAGGAACTTTCCGTTTCAGGGCGCGGACTTGTTACCAACCTTGGATGCGTTGAGCACTGGGATTACAAAACCTATGACCCTAATGAAAAATTACAACAGACAGCAGACATGGGCTTTAAGGAAGGCTTGGAATATGACTTTTCATGCTACATAAAAAATGTGGATTTTGAAGGCACCGTTCAGGTATACCTTGAAGGTGAAAAAAACCCCGCTGCCGCATACCAGATAGATATCTCAAACTGCAATGCCGGCTGGAGAAAAGTTGAAACCACGCTTAAATCCGCGGCTACCGAGGACGGCGCCCTTACTATAGAATTCAACGGCAGCGGCACAATATATCTGGATTTTGTTCAGCTGATACCCCACGATTCATACGGGTATGGGCAGGAACAGTGGAAATACACAACTCTGCGCGCAGACCTTGTTGACGCGCTTAAAGACCTTAATCCTTCTTTCATAAGATTCCCGGGCGGATGTTTCTGTGAGGGAGATTCCCTTGAAAGGCTTTTCGATTGGAAAGCAACCATTGGGCCGCTTGAGGAGCGTGAGCAAAGCTACAATGTTTGGCGAAACGACGAGGCGGGAGATTACTATATAAACTCAAATGCCATGGGCTACGGCGAATACTTCAACCTCTGCGCTGATTTAGGAGCTGAACCTGTACCGTGTCTCAATGTTGGTCTTACCTGCCAGGGAAGGAACGGATATGACATAAATGTTGACGCTCTCAAAAAACTTACCATGAGTGATGAGGAATTCAGGCAATACCTTATTGATAAGCGCGACTTCTCTGAAGATGATAACGAAGGAATTGAAAACCGCATAAAAGAAGTAAACGCTTTGGGATACACAAGCGAAGCGGACTTTGACGCATACCTTGAAACAATAGCTCTTACTCCCGGAACAGCCGAGTGGGAAAACTACGTTCAGGATATACTTGACCTTATCGAATACGCAAACGGCGACGCTACCACTACTTACTGGGGAGCTATAAGAGCCGCTAACGGTCACGAAGAGCCCTACAATCTTAAATATATAGGCCTTGGAAATGAAAACTGGGGCGATGTTTACTGGAGAAACTTTGATGCGCTTTATAAGGAAGTGAAAGCTGCATACCCCGATATTACCATAATAACCACTGCGGGCACCTGGCTTGAGGGCGACGCATTTGATACAGCATGGGAAAAGGCTAATTCACAGTACAGCGACTGCTATGTTGACGAGCATTACTATACTTCAAACAGTTATATGTACGAAATAAATGACAGATATGACAGCTACGACAGAAACGGCGCCAAAGTATTTGTAGGTGAATACGCGGCTACTGCAGACGGTATCGGAACTATCCAGACAAAGAGCAATATGATTGAGGCGCTTGAAGAAGCGGCATATATGACGGGATTTGAGCGCAACAGCGATGTTGTTGCTATGACAGCCTATGCTCCTACTTTTGCAAAAGTCAATTCGCAGAACTGGTCTGTAAATATGATATGGTTTGATTCACAGAAAACCGTTCTTACACCATCATACTTTACACAGATGCTTTATGCTAACAATATCGGCACAAAATATGTGGATGCATCCTTTACAGGCGATATACCCGTAACGGAGCTTGCACAGAGCGTAACAGTTAACGAAGAAGAACAGGCAATATACATAAAGCTTGTAAACTCAACGGGAAGCGAAAGATCCGTAAATCTCAACCTGAGCGGTTTCGGTGATTTAAACTACGCATCAAACCAATATATTTCTGCGGATTACAAATCAGCCTGCAACGAGATAGATACTGATTACTATATTGCGCCGCAGGAAAAGCAGCTTGAAATAAACGGAGAGACCGTTACCGTAAACACAGATAAATACAGTGTTAACGTAATAAGAATAGCTTACGGCAGCAACGACGGCAGCACACTTTATCAGCTGCCCGAGGATATGCCCCAGCAGGTATCCGGCTATCTGCCGCCCGCCTTGAGAATTGCAATACCCTGCGTTATAGGCGTTGTAGTGGCGGGTGCAGTAATAGCAGTTATAGCAGTAAAGATTTCAAACAAGAAAAAGAGAAAGTAAATGAAAAAGTTTTTAGCAGTATTTTTAACGGTGATTATTACGGCATTATCGCTGTCTGCCTGCTCAGCAGAAGCGATTTACACAAGTATTGAAAGAAAAGATCAAAACAGTGTAGCAGCTGTTACATTTAACTGCGCTGCCCCATGGGGAAGCCTGCTTGACGGCACGCAGTCATCGGCGCGCGTAAAGAAATTTGCCGCATATATGAATACGGTAAATCCTGATTTTATAGGTACTCAGGAAATGAATTCAAACTGGCTGACAAAGCTGGGTGAACTTATGCCGAATTATGAATCTTACGGAGTTGCCCGCGGCGGAGATGACAGTGAAAAAACATCAGAAATGAATGCAGTTTTCTGGCTCAAGGACAAATATACTCTTATTGACAAAGGCACCTTCTGGCTTTCAGAAACGCCTGACAAGGAAAGCCGTTACGAGGGTGCGGGATGCAACAGGATATGCACTTGGGTACTGCTTGAAAGCAACGAAACGAACAGTCAGTATCTTTATATGAATACACATCTTGATAATGTGAGCGAGGAAGCACAGGGCTTCGGCGCAAAAGTTATTCTGAACGAAGAGCAGAAACTGACAGCTCAATACCCCGACGCATCAGTTATTTTATCTGGCGACTTCAACCAGACAAGAGGAATGAGCGCCCACAACGAAATATTGCAGGTGCTGAATGATTCTCTTTCTGCGGCTGACGAAAGCGAGATAAAAGGCACATATCAGGAATGGGGCGAGCAGAACAACTCAGAGCCTATAGACTTTATCTTCTATTCAGACACACTGGCGGCTGTAGAATATCAGGTACTTGACGATATTTCAAACGGCTATGTAAGCGACCACTATGGTGTTTACACGGAATTTGCGGCAGTATAACGCACAAAACATATCTTAAACAATATCAACATATAACAAAAAACCGTCTCTTTATGGGGCGGTTTTTTTGTGGCGCAAGTGAATATTCTACATATAATAGTGATGACGGGCAGCTGCCCGATACAGTGATGATTGACAGGGGCGGATAATTCAAATATAATAAATAAAAAAAGGTTAGCTTTGACTAACTTATATATTGACGGTGATAAAATGTATATACAGGTAATTCAGGGATTGCTGCTTCCGTTCGCCGGCACGGTTCTGGGCGCCGCGTGTGTATTTTTCATGAAGAAAGAACTGAATGAAAATATACAAAGGATATTTACGGGTTTTGCGGGCGGCGTTATGGTGGCGGCAAGCATATGGAGCCTGCTTATTCCTGCAATGGAACAGGCGGACTACATGGGAAAACTATCATTCATACCGGCAGTGGTGGGCTTCTGGGCAGGCGTGCTTTTTCTTCTGCTGCTCGACAATATTATCCCCCACCTGCATCTGGGCAGTGATACCCCCGAGGGCATCAAAAGCCCTATATCAAGATCCGCAAAGCTTGTGCTTGCCGTTACACTGCACAACATACCGGAAGGCATGGCAGTTGGCGTTGTCTATGCCGCTCTTTTGTCAGGAGGCACAGACATAACAGTTACAGGCGCACTTGCGCTTTCCCTGGGAATAGCTATTCAGAATTTTCCCGAGGGAGCCATAATTTCCATGCCGCTGCACAGCAGAGGAACGGGAAAAATGAAATCATTTATCGGCGGCGCTCTGTCAGGAATAGTTGAGCCGCTGGGTGCGGTTATAACTATACTTGCGGCAAGTTTTGTAACGCCGATACTTCCCTATCTTCTCAGCTTTGCAGCCGGGGCAATGATATATGTTGTTGTGGAAGAACTTATACCCGAAATGAACATAGGCAAACATTCAAACACGGGAACCCTATGCTTCGCCCTCGGTTTCACCATTATGCTGGCGCTTGACGTTGCGCTTGGATAATAATTAAAAAGACACGCAGACCAACTGCCTGCGTGTCTTTTTATTTTTGTTATCAGTAACCGAATGTATTTGAATTTTTGGCTGCCGATTTTGCGGACATACTATTTGTGGAAGCAAACAGACTGTCAGTAGGAGCAACAGGACAAAGGAGCACCTTGCCCGTACCCCTGTAAACATTCACAAGCCCCTCACCGCTGACGGCAGAACCCGCAAGCGATTTTGTTGTGCGTTCAACGGTAAATTTGAGTGAAGAAGTCCAGCACATAGCAAGATTACCGTCAATCTTGAGTTCGTCATTATCAAGATTTACTTCAATAAGCTCCTCAGCAGGGACGTTACTTTCAAGCACTGCAACACCTCTGCCGCTGAGGGTTAAGTTGAAAAGTCCTTCACCGCCTACTATAGCCGAAGAAATATTTGTACGAGCCGTAACATTACGTGCAACACTGCCTTCGCAAGCGAGGAACATACCGTCTTCAACAGTCATTCCCGATCCCCATTCGGATACCTCCTGCAGGATTAGAAATTTATAAGTGGGCTCAAGCACAAGAAGTCCGTTTCCTACATATTCGGGCTTTACGGAGGATTCCTTAGTAACGGAGCCTTTTACTATCTTTCCGAGCAGATCGCCGACACCTTTTATTCCGCTTGTTGCCTGAACGGAACCCGTAAACCACTGCATAGAGCCTGCCTGCGTAACAACGGAATTGCCGTTTAATTCCGCCACCAGCTGGCGGCGCCTTACATCCATTTTGCTCATAAAGTATTGGGTCTGTGCGTTAAATGCCGAAACGCTCAGATCTTTTTCGTATTCCAGCACCTTAAAACATCCGAGCGAGCTGATAATCTTACGGTTCTGATTTGTTAAATTATTTACTGAAACTGCCATAAATTTTCTCCTTTATCAACGGCTTTCGCCTTTATTTTTCGGGGTATGCCGCGCGGCGCATTGCTGTTTTTATATCTAACAGGCACTCATATTCATACCACGGTGCCTCTTCCTTTATCATCTGAGAAAGAGCGGGGCAGATATCGCGGCTGATGATGTATTTTTTTATTAAAAATTCTTTTCTGACATTTTTAGTGAGGTATGACCTGTGTATCAGCGAAAAATCGGTGAGAAGCAAAAACACACCCTGCTGATATTTTGTAAAATCATTTGTGGGAATATCTATGAGTTTTGCCTTTGGCGAAGTATCTATGGGGTTGCCGTCCATGATATCCTTAACACTTTTGAACACAGCGGGGGCAAGATCAGTCTTTCTCATACTTCTTAGCATCTGCGGGCTGTTATACACCGTTACGTTATAGGAATTCAGCCAGCATTCCGCCGTTACTATATCGTTTGTATAATTATCGGTATCAGAGATCTCCGCCGTATAAAGCACAATATCATCCTTAAAATCCTCTCTGCCTTTCAGTGCAAAAGAAAGAGCAACATAAAGGGATTTTGTAAAATCTATAAACGGCGATATATCAAGATAATGCTGGGCAAATGCACACAGCTCGTAAAGCCTGTATTTTGTGACCGTTCCGAAAACATTGCGAAAGATATTATAAAACTCACCCAGATTTTTATAATAATCAAGCAGAAATTCGCAGTTTATATCTCTGTACGGCTCATTGCTGTAAAGCAGTTTATCCTTATCTCTGAGCAAGGTGGGTATAAGAGGTCTTGAAAGATTTGAGACCCTTTCACCACGGTAAAAAATTCTTCTGTCTTTATTATAATATTCACTGTCAAACGGCTCTTTGATAAGACTGAGAAAACTTTCCTCATCGTCTATCTTGATCTCGCTTACGCTGAAATCGAAATCAAGTTCTTCCTCCAGTTTTCTTTCCAGTCCGTTAAAAATACCGCGTTTACTTTCCATTTTTATCACCATACTAATTATACAATATGATGATTGTGAAAAAAAGAGCAAATTATTAATCTTTTCATTGATTTTAGTTTTGTAAAATGTTATTATAATGGCGAAAAAGCTATGAAGGAGTACATTTAATATATGAGAGGTATAAAAACAACAAAATCAAGGCTCAGAAAAATCATTTTCACCGAAGTTGCCAAGATGGCATATGAAGGTTGGGATGAAAAGAAATTTGAAAATCTGCCTTATAAAATAATCACCGGCGACGTTGCCCAATACAGAGACAGCGTTTTCGTTGAACGTGAAGTTGTTGCGGAAAGGCTCAGAGCGGCAATGGGCTTATCACTCAGGGATTTCAATGACTTTTCATCAATTTGCGAGGGTATTGACGAAAGTCTTGTTGATGAAAAATACTATGAGCCCCCTCTTATTGATATAATTAAATTCGCCTGCAACAGATGCCCTGAAAACAGAGTATATGTTACAAATGCCTGCCAGAACTGTCTTGAGCACCCCTGCGTGGAGGTGTGCCCCAAAAAGGCGGTTTCCATCAAAAACGGCAGATCATTCATAGATGAAGAAAAATGCGTTAAATGCGGAATGTGTATAAATGCCTGCAGTTACAACGCAATAGTAAGGCAGGAACGCCCCTGCTCAAAAGTGTGCGGCATGGACGCTATTAAATCAGACGAACTCGGCAGAGCTGAGATTGATCCGAACAAATGCGTATCCTGCGGTATGTGCCTTGTCAGCTGCCCGTTTGGCGCTATCATTGACAAGAGCCAGATATATCAGACTATTACCGCCCTCAAGAGCGATACACCCGTTTACGCCGCTATTGCCCCTGCTTTTGCAGGTCAGTTCGGCAATGTAAGCACCGGAAAGATAAGAACAGCTTTCAAAGAACTCGGATTTGAAGATGTTCTTGAAGTTGCCGTAGGTGCTGATCTGTGCACAATAGAAGAAGCTCAGGACTTCATGAAGGAAGTTCCCGAAAAACAGCCATTCATGGCTACATCCTGCTGTCCGGCTTGGTCTGTAATGGCTAAAAAGCTGTTCCCCGAATTTGCGTCCTACATTTCAATGGCGCTTACCCCCATGGTTCTTACAGCAAGACTTATAAAAGAAAAGCATCCTGACTGCAAGGTTGTTTTTGTAGGCCCATGTGCGGCTAAAAAGCTTGAAGCAAGCAGAAGAACAATCAGAAGCTATGTTGATTTCGTGCTTACTTTTGAAGAATTCAGCTCAATTCTTGAAGCAAGAAACGTTGATATTGCACAGTGCGAGGAAGGAGAACCCCTTGGCGGTGATTCAAGCGGAGACGGCAAGGGCTTCGCAGTAAGCGGCGGAGTTGCCAAAGCAGTAGAAAACGCTATAAAGGAAATGGATCCCGGCAGAGAAGTTCTTACAGCAAGAGCAGAGGGACTTCCCGAGTGCCGCAAAATGCTTCAGCTTGCAAAAGCCGGAAAGTACAACGGCTATCTGCTTGAGGGTATGGCGTGCCCCGGAGGCTGCGTAGCCGGCGCGGGAACAATTGCAAATGTAAAGAAATCATCCGTTGCCGTAACACAGATGGCTCAGAAATCTGAAGATCAGAATGTTCTCAGCTCTAAATTCAAGGAATACCTTCATATACTTGAGGAGAAGTAATTGAAGTTTTCTTATAAAAACTGCTGTTAAACAAATTAAAAGCGTTTCTTTGGGAGTATTTCCCTGAGAAACGCTTTTTTTACATATATTTCCTCTTGACAATTGTGAAATTAATTTTAAATTTGTTACAGCAATTTTAATTTTGTCATTACAATGTTGCCATATGTGTAATAACCTGCTATTATATTAAAGGAAAGGCGGTGCTGACATGGCTAAAGAAACAAAACAGCATATCCTAAAAGGGTTTTCAGAGCTTTTAATTGATTATGACTTTGACAAAATAACTGTTACCATGCTGGTTGAAAAATGCAATATAAGCAGGCAGACTTTTTACTATCACTTTGCCGACATACAATCTCTTATTGACTGGGGTGTAAAGCAGTACACACAAGGATGTGTTGAGACCGCTAAAAATGCCAGAGATATGAAAGATGCAACCGTAATCTACCTTAAAGAAATTGAAAGAAACAAAGTATTTTTAAAGAAAGTCTTTACTTCTTCGCTCTCTCAATATATGACTAAACTGATAAGAGACAGCATTATTGAGTATTCTTCCGAATTCTACAATCAGGCAGTAAGGCACGGATACGCAAGATCTGACACAGCTGAAATGATAATTGAATTTACTGCTAACGGGGTTACGGGTTTTATAGTAACCCGCATACTGGAAGACAGCAATATGAATATTGACGAGCTTGCCGAAAAGATGAACCACAGCATATTTTTGCGCCTTACCGGCAGAAATCTGCTTGATCACCAAATGTAAATATCTTATAAAAAGGAAAAATCCCCCTGCATTGCAGAGGGATTTTTTTATATGAACTGATTTGAAGCGGGGTCATATTTATACCCGATTGATGCAAGCTTTGCCTCTATCTCATTTTTGTCTTTACCTGCTGAGGCGCACAGTTCATCAAGATCTGAATAATAATCTCTTAGCTGCATATTTACTGCGCTGAGAAGCATAACAGGGTCGTTAGGAAGTTTCATATAAAAATCACCTTTCATTGGTAATGGAGCGCAAGCGGCGCTTTCCAACCACTAAAATAGCACAAATTGCGCGTGTTTTCAATAAAAAAAGCAAACTATATATTGAATATTTTTTAAAGTTATGAGATAATATATTGATTATAATTATATAAAACACGGAGAAAAAAGATGGAAAACGGAAAAAGGCTTGCGGAGCTTTTATTCCCGCACATTTTAAAAACACCTGAATATTACGAGAGCAAATACCCCGTAAGAGATCTAAAGGAAGGCGCTCGTGTAACACGATTTGCGCCGAGCCCAACGGGGTTTCTTCATTTCGGCAATCTTTTTACCTGCCTTATTTCATACAAAACTGCAAAAAGCACGGACGGCATATTCTATGTTCGTGTTGAAGACACAGACCAAAAGCGCAAAATAGAAGGCGCTGTGGGTGTTATGCTGAACGGACTTTCTTATTTCGGTATTGTACCTGACGAGGGAGTTACAGGCGAGGAAGAAGAAAAAGGAAACTACGGTCCTTATTACCAGAGCCAGAGAAAAGAAATATATCAGGCTTTTGCAAAAAAACTGGTTGAGGAAGGATACGCGTATCCCTGTTTCTGCACCGCAGAGGAACTTGACGAACTCAGAGCCACACAGGAAAATGAAGATATAAAAGGCTATTACGGCAAATTCGCAAAATGCCGCAGTCTAAGCTATGACGAGATAAAGAACAAAATAGACGCAGGCATGACGTGGACTCTCCGTCTTAAATCACCCGGAGAGGAAAACAAAAAATGCGTGTTTGAGGACATGATAAAGGGCAAAATAGAAATGCAGGAAAATGTGCAGGATATTGTGCTTTTGAAATCAGACGGTATCCCCACATACCATTTTGCCAGCGTTGTAGATGACCACCTTATGAGAACCACTCATGTTGTGCGTGGTGATGAATGGATAGCAAGCTGCCCCATTCATATTCAGCTCAACAAGCTTCTGGGCTTCAGAGTTCCCAAATTCGTTCACGTTGCGCCTATTATGAAAACCGAGGGTGAGGGCAAGCGCAAACTTTCAAAGCGCAAGGATCCCGAAGCGGCTGTTTCATATTATTCACAGGAAGGCTACCCTGCCGAAAGCGTAAACGAATATATGATGACGCTTGCCAACTCTAATTTTGAGGACTGGCGCAGAGCAAACAAAAACGAGGATATTGCTAAATTCCCGTTCAACATCAAAAAAATGAGCGTTTCGGGCGCGCTTTTTGACATTGCCAAGCTTAACGACATTTCAAAAAATGTAATATCCGCAATGAACTGTGAAAAGGTCTATTCCCTTTCTTATGAATGGGCAAAGGAGTACAATAAGGAACTCGCCTCCCTTTACGAGCAGGACGTAAACCGTGCAAAGGCAATTCTTAATATTGACCGTGAAAACAAGAAGCCCCGCAAGGACATTGCCAAGTGGAGCGATATTCCGGACTATATCAGCTACATGTTTGACGAAACATTTGAGCCGTGCTACGAACTTTGCGGAAACGCCACGGCACAGCTTGCAGTTAAGACACTTGAAAAATATATTGACACAGTTAATCTTAATGATACAAAAGACGAATGGTTTGACAGAATAAAGAGCATCTGCGAACCCGTTGGCTGCACGCCGAATGTTAAGGAGTACAAACAAAACCCGGAAAGCTTTGCCGGCCACGTAGGCGATATTTCAACAATAATCCGCGTTGCGCTTACAGGACGCACAAACACACCGGATCTATATGAAATAACAAAACTTCTTGGCAAAGAAAGAGTTAACGCAAGGCTTAACGCAGCGCTGAAGCATTACAGGGAGGATATATGATGGCAAGAGAAGACAGCAAGGAAATCAAAGAAAGCTCAAACTTTATAAATGATATTATTGAGAAAGACCTTGAAACGGGCGCTTACTCAAGAGTGCAGACACGTTTTCCGCCCGAACCGAACGGCTACCTGCATATAGGCCACGCTAAGGCAATTTGCATAAATTTCGGTGCAAAGGAAAAGTTCGGCGGTATCTGCAATCTGAGATTTGACGACACCAACCCCACAAAGGAAGATACAGAATACGTTGACGCTATTGCAGAGGATATCAAATGGCTCGGCTTTGACTGGGACAACGCTTACTTTGCATCAGACTATTTTGATTATTTATTTGAATGCGCAATAAAGCTTATCAAAAAGGGAAAGGCATTCGTATGTGACCTTACTCCCGAAGAACAGCGCGAATACAGAGGCACACTCACTGAGCCGGGCAAAGAAAGCCCTTACAGAAACAGAAGCATTGAGGAAAACCTTGATCTTTTCCAGAGAATGGCAAACGGAGAATTTCCCGAAGGTTCAAGAGTGCTTAGAGCAAAAATAGATATGGCAAGCCCCAACCTTAATATGAGGGATCCCATTATCTACCGTATAATGTATGCCCATCACCACCGCACGGGAGACAAGTGGTGCGTTTATCCGATGTATGACTTTGCGCATCCGCTTTCCGACGCTTGTGAAAAAGTTACCCACTCTCTCTGTTCTCTTGAATTTGAAAACCACCGCCCATTATATGACTGGGTCGTAAACGAGTGTGTGGACGGCGAAAAGCCGAGGCAGATCGAATTCGCCAGAATGAATTTGAATTACACGCTGACATCAAAACGCAAATGCCTTAAACTTGTTCAGGACGGTATTGTTGACGGTTGGGATGACCCGAGAATGGCAACGATAAGCGGTATGCGCCGCCGCGGCTACACACCAGCCGCAATCCGTGATTTCTGTGAAAGGATAGGCGTTTCAAAGGCATACAGCGTTATTGATTTTGCTCTGCTTGAGAGCTGCGTAAGAAATGACCTTAATATGACCTCTCGCCGCGCAATGGCAATTCTTGACCCGATAAAGCTTGTGATAGACAACTATCCCGATGATAAGACTGAGGAAATAACGGTAGAGTATCATCCCGATCATCCCGAATACGGCTCAAGAACGATGACATTCTGCAAAGAGCTTTACATTGAGCGCAATGACTTTATGATAGAACCCGTTAAAAAATATTTCCGCCTTTTCCCAGGCAATGAGGTAAGACTTATCAAGGCATATTTTGTTACCTGCACGGGATATGAAACAGATGAAGACGGAAATGTTACAGTTGTTCACTGCACTTATGACCCCGCAACATTCGGAGGAGACAGCCCGGACGGCAGAAAAGTAAAGGGCACTATTCACTGGGTATCCGCAAGGGACAATGCAGAGGCTGAAGTAAGACTTTATGAAAGACTCTTCAATGTTCCTAACCCGAGTGACGAAGAGGGTGTTTCATCATTTGAGGACAACCTTAACCCCGACTCACTCAAAACCGTAACCGCTTACTGTGAAAAGAGCCTTGCGAATGCACAGCCGGGTGATAGATTCCAGTTTATGAGAAACGGATATTTCTGTGTTGATAAAAACAGCACGACTGAAAAACTCATTTTTAACCGCACCGTTCAGCTCAGAGACAGCTTCAACGCAAAAAAATAATTGTTTGAACACCTTGCATAGCTAAGGCATGACAATAATTTATAAAACCATATGACAAAACCCCTTTTGCGATTTGCAAAAGGGGTTATTTTTTATACTGTACTTTTAATTTTGAGAAGTTACGCTGTCAATACACGATATTGCATTCAAAGTACGCGGAAAGCCGATAAACGGCAGGCACTGTGTTATTGCGTCTATAAGCATTTCTCTGGTATTTCCTACGCTTATATTTGCGGCTGCATGCGCCTTTGCCTGAGGCTCACATCCGCCAAGCGAGCATATAGCACAGAACGTGATAAGTTCACGCATCTTTAAATCAAGTGTTTTTCTTGTATAAAAATCGCCGAAGCAGTAAGCTGAAAGATAATCCTGAATATGATTTAACTCCTGCGGAGCAGAGGCACGCATATTGTTTATATTATCTGCACCGAAAATCTCCTGCTGCACGGCAAGGCCTTTTTCAAACCTTGTATCATCATCAACCGTTGCCTGCTCTGTTACCGTTTCAGATACACTTGCCTTTTCAAACGCCGCATACGCTTCTTTAAGTGAAAGATTAACCCTTTCAAGCCCCACATACGGCGCGCACTGAATAAGAGTTTCTCTTATCTCATTTGCCGAAGCACCTGCTCTGAGCGCCGCAAGGGAATATTTTTCAATTACCTCATATGTTCCTGATGCTGTGAGTGAGGCAAGTGTAATAAGAGCCTTCTGAGAATCGGAAAGCACCCCGTGATCAAGCACATCGACACACAAAAATTCACTCGCTATTGAGTTAAATTCCTTATCCGTATACCCATTTGTAAAGGTTTCACCGTCAAACCACTTTGCGCTGTTTTCAACAGCTTTTTTCATTCTTTTCATAAAAAACACCTCCGCAACAGATAATTTTTATTTTTCTGATGGTAAATTTTCAGCCATAACACCCACCAATTTGTGCGGCACATAAAGCTCCTCAAGATACGATATCTCTTCATCTGTAAGCGCAAGTTGAGTTGATTTCACTGCGCCGTCGATATGCGACACTTTCGTTGCGCCGACAACGGGCGAGGTTACCTTAGTGAGAAGCCACGCGAGTGATACTTCCGTCATTGATACTCCTCTTTTTTCCGCGATATCAGCTACCCTGTCTATTATTGCGGAATCCACACTTTCGGTTTCTCCGTATTTAAAGCGTGCGTAGCTGTCTTCCCGCAGACGCTTTGAGGTCTCTCCCCTGTGTTTGGAAAGCCTGCCGCCTGCAAGCGCGCTGTAAGGAGTAAGGGCAATATTATCCTCTTTGCAGAGTTTCACCATTTCCCTTTCCTCTTCACGGAATATAAGGTTATAATGCCCCTGAACTGAAACAAACTTCTCAAAGTTTTCTTTCTCCGCAAGGGCATTTGCCTTCGCAAGCTGATACGCATAACAGTTAGAAATTCCTATATATCTTGCCTTACCTTCTTTCACGGCATTATTAAGCCCTTCCATTATCTCATAAAGAGGAGTATTGTAATCCCACATATGGTAAATATAAAGGTCAACATAATCCGTGCCCAAATTCATAAGGCTTTTGTCTAACATACGCCTTATATGCTCCTGCCCGGAAACATTTTCATTTATTTCCTGAGGAGTTCGAGGCAAAAACTTGGTTGCAATAACGGCTTTATCTCGCGGCAGGTATTTTTTCAATGCTTGCCCCAGATACTGCTCGCTTGTACCGTTCTGATATACAAGCGCCGTATCGAAGAAATTTATTCCCTGTTCAACGGCGTGTTTAACTATTTCTTCGGTCTTTTCTCTGCCCACAGTCCATGAATGCTGTCCGTTTTGGGGATCTCCGAAACCCATGCAGCCTAAACATATTCTTGAAACTGATAAATCATAATTTCCCAGTTTTATATATTTCATATCAACTCACCTTTCATTACCTCATAACCTTGTAAGTTTATATTTTAAATAATCAAGACGCTGAAGCTTATCCTCCATGGAATGTATCTGGCACAGCAGTGAATTTCTTTTTTCACAAAGCATACAGAACAAAGAGCTATCTTTTTTACCGCTGAGCTTTGCCCTCATATACCTGTCTGTTTCTTCTGCTGAAAAGCCGATATCACGCAGTGTGATAATAATGCTGAGATTTTCAATATCCTCATCGCTGTACTCATGGGGCCCCGCAGTATTTTCATATTTACCGCAAAGAAAGCGATGCTCATATTCCTTTATTATTTCAGGCGGAATATTGTATTTTTCACTAATTTCAAAAAGTGTCATACTGCGGCTCCTCCCACAATCAGCTTCCTTTCCCGTGGCAAAAGAAAAGGCATACCGATTTAGCCGCAGATATTTTTCTGCCACTTTCACGGTACACCCTTATTTTAACCCTGTTTATTTATCATGTAAAATACTTATATTGTATCATCAGGCATACCTGAAATACATTTCCTGACTTCTTGTATAAATTCAGAGCATGCAGCTGATGACGGCTGTTCTTTTTTCCACGCGAGCACTGCTCCCGCTTCCAGCGGCGGAGAAAGAGGTATGGTTTTAACACCTTTATATTCATCGTCAAGAACATAGCATATAGCGGCACCTACGCCGTTTTGCACCATGCTTACTGCGTTTCTGACAAGATTATAAGAAACAGCTGTTTCAATATTATCATAATATTTGCCAAACCAGCCCGCAAGTTCCTGTTTAACAGTCTCTCTGTATACAAATATAAGCGGAATATCAACCAAATCACTCGGAGTTACAAATTCTTTTTTTGCCAGCGGAGAATCCTCCCTAACCATTACCGCCCATCTCTCTTTTACGGGCATACGCGCAAATTCATATCTGCTTATATCAACGGGCTCCATAAGAAGTCCCATGTCAAGCAGGCCCTTTTCTATGCGTTCTTTTATGTCATCAGCATTTGCCGTATATATAGTGAAATGAACACGGGGATGTTTTTGCCTGAACTGAGCTATCTGAGCAGATAAAAAATCCATATTGCGTGTTTCTCCGCAGCCTATGGATATTTCGCCTGAGAGTTCGTGACTGTCCCCGGACAGTTCCTCTATCGTTTTATCTGCAAGGGAAACAAGCTCCTGCGCACGGCGCCGCAAAAGCATTCCGTCCTCTGTGAGTTTTATATTATGGTTGCTTCTGCTGAAAAGTTTCACTCCCAGCTCTTCCTCAAGCTGCATTAGCTGACGGGACAGAGTAGGCTGTGTTATATGCAGCAATGCCGCCGCTTTCGTTATATTCTCTTCACGCGCAGTCATGAGAAAATATCTGAGCACTCTGAGTTCCATACTTTCGCCCCCTTCAGGATAATTTTAACACATCTGTAAAACATATTCAACATATCTGATATGCAGAAATAGAGCAAAAGCATTTCAAGAAGCTTTTATACTGTATTTATCAAGAAAAACAAACAAAAATCCCCCTATACAGGGGGATAAAACATTTATGACGCTGATTTCATTGTAAGTCTGAGCTTATCTGCAATCATTGCAATAAATTCGGAATTTGTGGGCTTTCCTCTCTGACTCTGTATCGTATATCCGAAATAAGATGACAGCACATCAACATCGCCTCTGTCCCAAGCAACTTCAATGGCATGGCGTATTGCCCTTTCCACTCTTGACGGTGTAGTGTTATACATTTTTGCAACGGTTGGATAAAGAAGTTTAGTAACCGAAGAAAGCATTTCCGTATCCGAAACAGAAAGTTTTATTGCGCTTCGCAGATACTGATAACCCTTTATATGAGCAGGAACGCCTATCTGACGCATAATATCCGATATAACTACGTCTATATCATAATCCATAACGGGCTCTTTACTGCTGTGTGTACTTTTCCACATTGATAATCTTTCAATTTTACGGCTTACCGACTGTGCGCTTACAGGTTTGAGCAAGTAGTAATCGGCGCCTTCGTTCATAAGCTGCTCCTCAAAACGCGGATTATCAACAGAAGAAAGTATAAGTACAAGCGGCTTTTCACCCGGATTTTCGGAAATATGATCGAGCACGTCTATTGCATCCGCATTAGGCATAAAAGCATCCATGAGCACAGCGTCGTAATGCTGAGATTCCAGCACGGATATTATCTTATTTCCGTCCTTGGCACATACAGACGCCTCAAATCCTGCTTTTACAAGCTCTTTCACGCATTCTTTACCGAATTCATCGGATTCTCCTACCAAAACTTTAAATTTTCTTTCCATGAGTTTACCTCCATTTGTGTATTTCTTTCACATTTTACCATTATGCGGTAATTTTTGCAACTATTTTTCACTTATTTTTTGAATTTTTATAATTTTATTCACAAAACAGTTTTTTCGACATTATTCCACACTTAAAAATTACATTTTGCACAAAAAACTCGATTTGTATTTAAACTCGCCTTAAAATATGTTATTATTAAATTTATGGAACATATTAAAATAGATGAATTATTCAAACAAGTAATTGAATATTTTGAAGGCGATACAAAAAGAATACAACATTTCATAAAAGTATACACTTTTGCAACTCTTATAGGCAGGCTTGAGAAGCTGAGTGAAAATGAGCTGTATATTCTTGAAGCTGCGGCAATAGTTCACGATATAGGAATAAAAAATGCGGAAAAGAAATACGGCAGCTGCGAGGGAAAACTCCAGGAAAAAGAAGGCCCTCCGGTTGCCAGAAAACTACTTACAGAACTGCAATTTAACGAAAGTGATGTTGACAGAATTTGCTTTCTTGTTGGTAACCACCACACCTATAAAAATATAGACGGGTTGGACTTTCAAATTCTTGCAGAAGCTGATCTGATTGTGAATTTCTGCGAAGAGAACACGGAAGAACGCTCAATAAAAACGGCCGTTAAAAAGTTTTTTAAAACATGTTCCGGCACAGATATTTGCGTATCCATATTTAAAATTAACGATTAATTTTATATAACCATTATAATAACTGGCTTTGGAGTTGATGAAATGCCGCTATTCAGCATAATAATTCCTGTATATAATGTTGAAAAATATCTCAATAAGTGTGTGGACAGCGTATTGAACCAGACATTTACTGATTTTGAAGTTATACTTGTTGACGACGGATCACCCGATAACTGCCCCGCAATCTGCGACAGTTATGCGGAAAAAGATAAACGAGTAAGGGTTATCCATAAACAAAACGGAGGCGCCTCTTCGGCAAGGAACATAGGTTTGGACCGTCATAACGGAAGATATATAATTTTTATGGATGCAGATGATTATTGGGATGATTCTGAAGCCCTTAAACAATTATATACTAAGTCACAAGAAAAATACGACATAATAATGTTCGGATGTACCATCTGTAACATTACAAATAATAAAAAGAAGATATCCCGCAATGGATACAATATTGAACTACTTGAAAACAGTAGTAAAGACGAAGTAATTCATTATCTTCTATCAAAAAAGATGATACCGGGGGGTCCCGTCATATTTGCTTTTTTAGGAGATATAGTAAAACAACACCATATACGTTTTAAAGAAGGTATCGCTGCCGAAGATTACGATTTTATCATTTCTTTATTATTTAATTGCAATAAATTCTCTGCAATAAACAATCCTTTTTATATATACAGAAAGGGACGGAAAAATTCTGTAACTTCATCATCATTTGGAAAAATTTTAGATGGAACCGTTTTTACTATAGATAAGTGGTATAGGGAATCGCAGAAAATAGATAATTCTCAAATAAAAAAAGATTTATTGAATTATTTAGCTTTTATATTTTCCACTGCTCTTGTTATTCTTGGAAAAATGAACAAAAATTCCAGAAAAAAGTATTTAGAAATTCTTAACAAATACAAATTGATTTTAAATTATGCGTACTGGAAAAAAACAAGGATAATTAAGTTATCCGTATTTATTTTAGGAATATCTAAAACCGTGGAACTAATTAAAATTTGTTTAAAACATTAATGGGGTAATAAATATTGAAAAAGAAAGTTTTAATTGTGATTCAACAGCTTCGCCGCGGTGGAGTAGAAGTTGCAGCAGTAAATTTTTCTTCTCATATCGATCAAGATAAGTATGAATTCACTTATTATCTACAAAAAGTTGAATCAAAGCAGGACGAAGAATTAATTGAAATAATCAATAAAAGCAACTCGAAAGTTATTGTAAGACCCCACACAGCTAAGAATTATATTCAGCAATATCAAGACGCATTGCGTGTAATGAGAGCAGGAAAATATGATATTGTTCATTCCCACGTTATGTTTTACAACGGCATTATAATGCTTGCAGCAAAAATGAGCGGAATAAAAAAGCGTGTTTCACATTCCCACGCCACAGAGTGGAACAGAAAAGAAACACTGCCTTTTAAAATTTACCGTGCTTTTATGAGAAAACTTATTAACATGTTTGCAACAGACAAGCTTGCCTGCTCAACAGCTGCCGGGAACTATATGTACGGCAAAAAAGAATATGCCGCAGACGGAACCTTCCTTGCAAACGGCATAGAAATTGAGCGCTACGCATTAAGCAATGATACGCGCGCAAAAAAACGTGCCGAACTTTCAATAAGTAAAGATGAAATACTTGTAGGCCATATCGGCACGATATACAGAATTAAAAATCAAGTTTTCCTTGTTGAAATATTTGCAGAAATGCTGAAATCAAATCCAAATCTTAAATTAATACTTGCGGGAGAAATAGTTGACGGAGATATAATAAAAGAAAAATCGCGTGAACTTGGAGTTGAGGACAAAGTATTTATGCTCGGCCAGCGAACGGATGTGGCAGAACTTCTGCAAGCATTTGATATAATGATTTTTCCATCACTGAACGAAGGGCTACCCGTTTCACTAATTGAAGCACAGGCGAGCAAACTTCCCTGCCTGATTTCAGACAGAGTAACAGCAGAAGTTAAATTTAACAGCAATGTTGATTTCATGCCGCTTGAAGTAGATGCTGAAAAATGGAGCAGCCGAGCCTTTGAACTTTTGAAAACAGACAGAAACGGCATAGATATTACAGCACTTTCAGAAACTTATGACATAAATAAAGTTGCTCAGAAACTTGACGGAATTTACAGCGCCGGGGGGGTAGCAAATGATCAGTATAATCGTTCCTGTATACAATGTTGAAAAATACCTTGAGAAATGCATAGAGAGCATTGTAAATCAGACTTACAAAGATATTGAAATCATTTTGGTAGATGACGGCTCACCTGACAACTGCCCTGTAATCTGCGACCGATATGCAGAAAAAGACAGCCGTATAAAAGTTATACATAAGCAAAACGGCGGGCTTATAAATGCACGCAAATCAGGACTTGAAATCGCACAGGGAGATTATATCGGCTTTGTTGACAGCGATGACTGGATAGAACCCGAAATGTATGAATATTTCGCTCAAATGATAAATAAATATTCTCCGGATATGGTATTGAGCGACTTTTACTATGACAATAACGGTCAACTTACTGACAGTGAGCAGCTGTTTGATAAGGAATATTATGATAAAAACGCTTTGGAAGAATTTATTTATCCCAAAATGCTTTTCAGCGGCACTTATTATAAATTTGGGATAAATCCCTGCTGCTGGAGCAAGGTTTTCAAAAAAGAGCTTATTAAAAAAAATCTGCCGCTTGTTGACGGCAGAATAAAAATGGGCGAAGACGCCGCTTTTACTTATCCGTGTCTTATTGACGCAAAGTCAGCGGCAACAGTTAAAAAACCTTGTTACCATTACAATATTAATCCTGAAAGCATGACAAAATCACACGATGAAAAGTTAAAGGATATAATTTTTCTACCGTATAAACGCATAAAAGAAAAATGCTGTGAAGCAGGTATTGATTTGGGGAAACAGTTAGATTATTATTTACTGTATCTTGCAAACTTTTTGTTGAGAAACGAAGTTGTTGCAAAACATTTCGCTGTTACTATCAAAATGTTATTTTTAAATCAAGAAGTTATCAACGCTGCTAAACGCATAAACATAGCAGATTTGCCAGCTCACACCAAATTTTTTATAACTGCTCTAAAAAGAAAGAGCAAACTATTACTTATTATATATATGACTGTTTTAAAATTTGTTATATAAAAGGATGGATACTATGCCTGAATGTGAAAAAATAAGTATTATTGTGCCAGTTTATAAATGTGAAAAATATCTTGACCGTTGTGTTAAAAGCATATTAAATCAGACTTATAAAAACATAGAAATTTTACTTGTTGATGACGGGTCGCCGGATAGGTGCCCACAGCTGTGTGATGAATGGGCAAAAAAAGATAACAGAATAAAAGTTATTCATAAGAAAAATGGGGGTGCGTTTTCAGCACGTTTAACAGGAATCACAAATTCTTGTGGAAAATATATAGGTTTTGTAGATTCCGATGATTGGATAGAACCTGATATGTATGAATATCTTTACGGTCTTATAATAAATTATGATGCAGAAATAGCGAACTCAAAAATAAGACATATAGATGAAAACGGTTCTTTTGAAAATAATGAGAACGCATCTGAAATCATCAAAATATTTAATTTTATTGATATATTTAAAAATATGAATCAGGAATCGCTTTGGTCGCTATGCAATAACCTATATAAAAGAAGTTTGTTTGATTCCTTGCCTGATCTACCAACTAATTTGGTGTTTAGTGAAGATATGTTGATGAATTATTTTTTATATAAACAAGTAAACAAACTTGTTGTTTCTAATTTAGTTAAATACAGCTATTTTCGTCATGCCGATTCAGCAATAGCCGGAGGGCTCACTTATAATATTGTAGACGACTCAATTCTGGCATATAAAATTATTGATGATGATTTTGATAAAAAATCTCCTGCATATCCATATTCAATCAGCCTTAAAATTTTAAATGATATGTTTTTAATTAACAGCATAATAAGGAACAATAAATGTTTTGACAGATATGACAAATTGAGGAAAGATATTTTAATACACAAAAAATATGTTTTCAGCAAAAAGTGCAAAAATATTTTTTCTTTACGGCATAAAATTGGTATCATCTTGCTGATGATAGCTCCAAAATTTTATAATAAAACAATTCTTCTAAGAAGTTCTTTAAGAGGATATTAGGGGGAAATACGTTTGGAAACTAAAAAAATATCTATTATAGTTCCGATATATAAAGTTGAGCAGTTTATTGATAAATGTATTGATAGCATAGTAAATCAAAGTTATAATAATCTTGAGATAATACTTATTGACGATGGCTCACCAGACAGATGCCCTGAAATATGTGATGAATGGGCAAAAAAAGACAGCAGAATAAAAGTTATTCATAAAGAAAACGGAGGGGCTGCATCTGCAAGAAATGCAGGCCTTGAAATTGCAACAGGTGATTATATAGGATTTGTTGATTCTGACGACTGGATTGATAAGGATATGTATGAATTCCTTATAAAACAATTACCTGAAGATGCAGATTTTATTCGTTGCTCTTTAAGAAAAATTGGCCTAAACTCAGTAACGGAGATTTGCAATAACGGCAAAATTGAAATATTGACTTCAAATGAATATTTAATAAAATTGTTTTCCAATAATATTTTGAACAGTAATTGCTGGTGCAAACTATATAAACGTTCAATTATAGGGAATACAAAATTCCCTGAAAACAATAAAATCGGTGAAGATCATTATTTTAATTATTTAATAACAAAAAAAGCAAATAAAATAGTTACTGTTAATACATCAAAATACAATTATGTTATTCGCAGTAACAGTATAACAAATGAAGGCGAATTAACCAGTTGGCTGCAAAATGTTAAATCTCATAAAATTATATTTGAAAAAGAAAAGAAAAACAATATTGTTGCACCTTATGCTGCTGAATGCTATGCAAACTGGATACTTGATTTCATTGCTTTGTGCATAAAATTAAACAAGCGAAAATCAGATGAATATTACTTTATTAAAGAATTATTAAATAAATCAATTAATGATATGTTTAAATCAAAACTAAATAAAAAATTAAATATTAAACTTCTTTTAGCAAAATATTTTCCATTTTTTTATGAATTTATTTTAAAAATATACTTTTTAAAAAATAAAAATAACTAAATTAAAAATATAATTTTCAAGCAACTTATACTAAACTTATAATTATATTTTACTGCTTTGTACAAAAATGCTTTAATCAAAATTTTCAATTTTATAATCTATGTGAACAAAAATATCAATTCTTCTATCATCGAGCACAGATATTAGCTTTTCAAGTAAATCAAACTTATTATTAGCGATAATCATAACAGCGTGCATAAATACCAACCTAAGGCTAATAATTATTTTTTATAATCGAGTTAATATGAAATTATACACAGGTGTAATTCATAATTGTTAAGAAAATATAAATAAGTGCAACTTTTTTTATTTTAAAAATACTTTATCAACTATATTGAAAAACTTTTTAAACAAAACTGAAATCAACAATGTTACCACAAAACTTATAGCAACAAAAAGGTATGAATTAGTTTCCTCAAAATGCAATAACACAATCATCGGAATACGCATTAAAATATAGATTTCAAATAAATGCTTACCAAAAAATTCCAAAATTTTATTATTGATGTCCACTTTAATTGTTACAACTACTATTACCGCACACAGGGCAACAAGAGAAATTTCATAGCATATTATGTTGCTACTAAGCAGATGAGAAACTATGAAAACAGTGCAGCATAAAATCAGCAATGCGAAATAATTTATGGGCTTTTTTCTGACGAAGGTTTCTATTTTATCTTTTCCAACAGAATACCACATGCCCAGCGGATACAAAAGCACCGTATCAAACCACCAGGCATCCTTGCCAACTAAAGCGAGCACTGTTATATATACTACTGTTAAAACAGTTACAAGCCAAACTGCCTTTGAAATTTTATTTTTAAAAATTTTAAATGCAAAATATGTTATAAGATACAATATAAGTATTGCAAAAATATACCAGTTGCTATTCCCTATGGACTCCCACCCGGTAAAGGAAAGCAGCACCTCCAAAATGCTGTAATTTTTTAATGTACCAAGACATAAATCAACAATTACAAAAAGGATAACCGCTATATCAAAATGAAAAAGCGTTTTAGCAAAACGCTTTTTGGGAAAAGCATTTATATAATCTGAACCTTTTTTATGATTGATTCCATAACTCCGTACCCGGAGTAGAACAGGAACATAATAACTACGCCCTGCCCCAGATGATTTTGAAAAACATCATAAATTCCGTTAAAAGGATTTTGAGTGTATTCAGGAAAAGTGGAAAGATAATTTCTGGCGTGGCTCAAAAACACAAGTAAAATGAATATGCCTTTAATAGAATCTGTTCTGCTCATTTCAAGATAATTGTTATTAATCCCGCTTAGCACAGGCTTGGGAAATTTGATTTGCCAAAGTGAAACCAAAATGATTATGAACAAAAATAAAGTCATAACAGCCACCCCCTTTAAATTTTAAAAATAATAAAGCTCACTGCGAAAAAGAGTAAAACATTGTAATTTTGGAGATATATAAAAATGAGTTTTTCTGATTTATCATATTCACAGTTTTATTCATTTTTATAAAATAACTTAGAAGAACATATTTTATTATACATCTTAGCAATTACTATTCCAATAAAATATAAAGATTAATTGAATACCGGCAATAAAAAGAGACAAGTAACCCAATCGCAATCAAACAAGCTAGTCCCAACACAATAAATATCAATAAGTGTTTTATCTAAACAAATATAAGTTATAATAGACACTAAAAAAAGACACCAAAAAAACCGATAAAACTTTACCAGGATTTGGTAAAAAATCGAAACAGTTTCGTCCCAATTAGTGAACACCAACTGACTATCATAATAGAACTGATAACATATTGCAAAGCTCTTAAAAGTATTCCCGACAGCGGAAAGCCAGCATAATTATAGGATATTCTTGCTGAGAGAAAATCTTAAGCACAGATATTTTATCTGAAAACAGTAACGAAGTAATACCAAACAAGAAATGAAAAATAGCAACTGAGAAAATAGTAAAAAACTTTACGTTGTCCCATTACAAATTTCTTGATTTACTGATTGATTCTAATTTTTTACCTAAATGCCTGTTTTTAAGCACTTCATCCTTCACTTTTCTGATATCTATAAAACAAATGTATTTTAAAAGTTGTATATAGAGGTATAACCATTGACACACGAAGCATAATATTTATTGTTTCTACGCAAAAACATATTTATAAACAATATTTAGTAACTTTAGCATTTTTTCTGACTGACTCGGAGAATCATTTTCAAATGTTGAATTATATAAAGTATATGCTAAATCCACATATTCCGCACGGATGATAAGATCTTTATTGCACCATTTTGAAAAATAATCAACCAACAATCCAAAACGTTCGGTCATTTCAAAGCCTGTGTTTTTTAATATATCATTTCTGATGAATCTTGCCGTCTCAAATTCTTTGGGTGCTTTAAAACCTATTGGGTCAATGGCTACATAACGGCTAGTGTTTTTGATAATATTGAACTGATGCAGATCTCCGTGAATATAGTAATTTTTTTCATATTTGAAAACATCATCATATATCAAAAGTGCATTATTTAACGCGGCTTCAGTTTCCTTTTGCATAAAAGGAAGATCACTACAAGTACATACTCGTTTTTTTAATTCGCTGTAATAATCCACCGCAACGTATGAACTGTTATAAGGAACTACTGAGTCAAAAACTATTTTCCAAAAATCAGATAAAAGCAAATTATCCTCAAAAGCAGCATATTTTGCCGGCTTTACCTGTTCAAGTAAAAGGGCACAGCAGTCATCATCAAAATCTAGCAATTTACATAAATACGTGTTTTTATATACAAGATAAAAATTTTTTTCGTATTCATATCTGTTGATAAATTCAGGTATTAATTTTAAAATTACATTTCCAAATATTCTGCTGTTTGCAATTAGTACCAAACCAAATTTGCTTGTTTGATTGATAGTGAAAGAATCGATTCCCCATTTAATAAATAATCTTTGATAGTTTTGAAAAACATTATCAAGCCATTCATTAGTTTTTTCTTTATAATTTTTTAAGAAAAATGACTGAATTCCCTCGCTTATAAAATCTTCTTTTTCATACAATTTTGTAGAAACATTATTATTTTTAAAATAGTCTATCATCAGCTCTGCATACTTAAGCTGAAAATCATATGTTATTTTTAAATTATTTTTAAAATCAAAATTCAAAGATCGTTTAGCATTTTTAGGTAACTGGTTTGCAACTTCTGAAGTTTTTGCGTCAGGATCAAAACATTCATAAAGCAACTTAAATCTAAACGCTTCGGGCGATTGCGTAATATAATAATCATTTCGATTAAAAACATCAAAAGAATAATTGCCTAATTCTCCTGTTATTTTTTGACATGTAATAACACAATCATTATCATCAAGTTTTTTAAAATAATCATCAATCAAATCGGGATATACAAAAGGAGCCACTGCATCAAGTATGCATATTTTATCGCAATCATAATTTTCATTTATAAAGTCGAGACCATTTTTCACAGACCAACTGCGTTCTGAACCGTTGCAGGCAATATCAATATTACCATTTTTAAGCTCATCACTAAATTGCACACACTGCGGATCACAAACAACAACAATTGCATCTGTTAAAGATGACTGTTTACAAGCCTGTATAACATAATCAATTACAGCTTTTCCTTTAATAAGATTATACTGTTTGGGAATTACAGAACCGAATCTTCTGCCTACTCCCCCACTCATTATCATTGCTATGTTCATAATTTCACCGCTTTTTTAATTATAAAATCAACTGTTCTGCGAGCAGATTTACCATCTTTGTATTTATGGACAAGGTTACAAATTTCATTGCGCTTATCTTGCAAAATATCTTCATCGCAAGCTATCCTTTTTATAAAAGACTTAAGGCCATCTTTATCATATATCTTTTCGCCGCCTGCCATAATAAAATTGGGATCAAGCAAAAATCCTTCTCGCTTACTGTAATCATCAAAATCATCCCAACACAGGCCTATGGGTTTATTTTTTAGTAAATAATCATAATAAACCGATGAATAATCAGACAGTAATGCATCTACGCTGTTTAATACATCATAATTATCTATATTGTGATATAAAAGGAATCTATCGTCAATAAATATCAAATTGCTCAAATTTACTTTTTTAAGGGAATTTATATCCTGCGCTGGGTGTGGTTTAATTATGATAAAAACATTCATTTTTCGTGCAAACTCATTTATTTCATCGCAAATATCATTATCGTAGAGTATCGGCATAGATGTTTTGCTGTGTATTTCATTAATTTGTTTGTTTTTATGCTGACGGTATGTCGGTAGCCAATAAATAAATTTTTTAGAATTATTATTTTTAAATATACTGTTTAAATCAAGCTTATTTTCTGAAAACAGCTTATCATTTCTAGCGTATCCGAGAGTATGCATATTATTTACTGAACAAGAAAGATTTATTGCATCATATCTTGCCATATACTCCGATATTGTTACAACATCACAATTACTGCAATTTTCCGGCAAACAATACTTGCCATTAACCAATTTAAAAGCACTCCCGTGTGAAAGGAAAATATAATATTGAGTTTCTCTTCTTTTTACCAAAAAATCATTCTCACAAATAAATATACTGGCAAAGCAACTGTAATATAGTTTATATAAATATGAATTCCTTTGAACCGTTTTTAAATTTTTTACGGATTTGTATTTTTCAGGCAAGTTTGCATTATCGTCCATAACCCAAACGAACTTATATTTGTCATTGATCTTGCGCCTTAATAATTCTTCAAATACCATTTCAGTATTTCCTGAAAATGATGGAAAACTTTCAAACAATATTATCTTTTTAAGAGGGAGCAAACATAAAATGTCAATTATTATTTTAAACAATAATGTTTTCATAAATCAATGCCTCTTTAATTTTTTTATAGCACCTAAAAACAACTCTTTTTCAAATTTATTCATAGACACCAGCCATACAAACACTGCATAAATAATAACATATACAAATATCCAAAAAGCAAGTTTTACAAGTGATCCCATATCAGCAAACTTCATAATTAAAGCCCCTATGATAAACGGACCTATCATTCCAAGTGTTTGATGAAGTATATTTTTCCAGTACTCCAAAATATTTATATTGATCTTTTTATGATAAACTACATCCATAATTATTCCGTTCGCTACAAGGGAAGCTAAGCCTGTTCCTATAGCAGCTCCAATTCCTTCCCATATTTGGCACAAAAATATACTTAATGTCAAATTTAGCAATGCCATTGCGCCATAAATATATGCTCTATAATGATGCCTATTTTCAGCACGTTGAATTTCTATACCAACATTTTGTGTTAAAGAAATAATACTGGGCAAAATCAAAATCAAAGCAATATAATAAGACTTTTCATAGCCTTCTCCAGCCCAAAAATGTATAAATTGTTTACCAAAAAATACAACGCCAGATGCAATCAAAGCAAGAAGTAAATACTGCAGTCTTCCTACTTTTACAAAAAACTTAGTAAGCGCGTTTCTCTGCTCTAACGAATCCATTTCATATGAATTAACTAGATTATGTATATGTGGAGTAAAGACACCCGAAATCGCAGTTGAAAACATTGAAAAATGCGAATTCAAACTAGCACCAACAGAATAAACGGCCACTGCCGCAGTACCGCAAAATCTTCCAAGCAAAATGCTGTCTATACCTGAATTGACTTTATCAACAAACATATTTATCGCTATCAATCCAGAAAAAGCGAGTACACTTTTAAAAAGGCGGGTTTCAACATGCTTAAAATCGAATTTAAAGTTTAACGATTTATAAGCATAAATAATAGTAATTATTTTGGTAATTATACTCAGAATCAACGATACTATTATTAATCCAATAGCACCATATCCTAAGAATAAAACAAATAAATTTAACACAACATTGATAACAGTTGTAAATACATTAAGGCTTTTTGTAAAAATAAACTTTTGATTTGCATATATAAAACAGTTAAATACCGTACTCATAAAGCCTAATATCATCGATATAGTAAGCAATATCATCATGACTTTTGCTTTAGACAGTTCTTCAGAAGTTAATCCGTCATCAAAAATCAAAACAGGATGCAAAGAAATAAAAGCACCAATTATTGCGGCAATAACTGATATTATCAAAAACACAATAAAAAAAAGTGAATTAAAGCTGTTTATTTTATCTTGTCTATTTTCAACTTTATATTTTGAATAAAATCTTATATATGAACTTGTAAATCCAAGATCAAGTAAACCTAATAATGCTATAGTAGAATTAACTGTACCATATAATCCATACTCATTTTGACCCATAAGGCGCAACATTACCGGAGTATATAACAATCCTGTTAATACGCTTAAAAATATCTGAACATACGAAAGTATTGCTCCAGCTTTCATTTGTGTTGAACTTGATATTGGTTTCAATATGATCCTTCCTTATATAATAAACTAATTAATTTATAGTTTTTAATCATTATAGAAGCAATAACGCTTATTCTCCTTTTAAATGAATATTATAACACTTCATTTTTTTATTGCTTTTCTAAATTTATGAGCCAAGATATATAGCCACGGGTTTATCAAAACAAGTCTATAATTCATCTTTAAAGCACTGTTCAAAATGTTATAATCAGAAGCTTCACTATATAAAGTCTTCAAACAGGAAATGATTTTTCTGTATGACGATTTTAAAATTTTAAGTTTTCCGTTATCTATTATTTCTTTCAAACAGCTAAACAACTCATTTATCAATTTTGACAAGCATAAACGATACATATAATCATCATTTTTTTCGTATTCCATTATCTTTTTGGTATTATTCCATCGTTCTACACGTTTTTCATCAATTTTCTTTGTTAATGAATCACTTCTTTTTACCATGTATGAATACGCAGTTTCTTTTATACAACCGGATTTCTTGCAATACTTAAAATAATGATAGTTAAACAAAAAGTCCTCTCCGATTGATGTGTTAACTTCAAATAGGATTTTATTTTTCTTAATAATCTCTAAAACATATAATTTGTTACAGCAGGAAGGATTATATTGACCGTTTCTTATATAATCAGCAAGGATATTTCTGCCTAACATAGGGTCATTATTAAAATTAGTTTCACTTAACACACTATCGTTTTCGTCTACTTCTTTAAAATTGCAGCAACAAACATCTAAATTTTGAGAAACAAATTTTTTTATCATTAAAAAATACATATTTTCTTCTATATAATCATCAGGATCAATAAAAGAAATATATTTACCGTTAGATTTATCTATCCCTGCATTTCTTGCGGATGAAACACCACCGTTTTTTTTATGTATTACTTTTATTCGATTATCTTTTTTTGCCCACTCATCGCACATAACAGGGCAATTATCAAGTGACCCGTCGTCCACAAGTATTATCTCCAGATTTTTATATGTTTGGTTTACAATACTTTCAACACACCGATTTAAATATTTTTCCACATTATAGACAGGTACAACAACACTTATTAAATCCATTTTATTCTATCCTTTGCAAACGGTTTATATTTTTCTAAGACTTACTGCCATAAGACTTAACAAGCAATTTGTAAACCGATGGGAATAATAACAAAATTATAGTTTTTATTTTTGTTTGCTTTGAATATATACCACTTAAAAAAATTTCTTTTTTATGTGAGAGTATTCTCTTTCTAATATCTGCAAATTTATTCAAACAATTTCTGCTTTGGCACATCTCTTTTATTGTTCTGAACGATTTAAGAACATCACCTTTAACACAATGTAAAAGCAAATCTTGATCATCTTTTACAATTGCAAATATTTTATCCATAACACGATGCTCATCAAATCTGTTTTCATCAAACGAAATATGAGAAACCGAATCTGAATTATTAATATAATGATATAGAGGTTCGCTTTTTAATACTAATTTTTTTACATTCATTGCAACTTCAAAATTAAACAGTACATCTTCTGCATATTTAAAATTTTCATCAAATCTTATACTTTTTACAGTGTTCGCACTAAATAATTTATTGCATGGGCTTACAGGCAATATACCTTCAGCCTCTCCAACCCATTTGAGAAGAGATCTTGTATCAAATTCACACAAAGAACCATCTGCCCAAACCTCGCGATAGCCGTTTGCACTTTCCCTAACGATTGCACAAGCGGCAACATCCGCATTATAAGAAACAATCAAGTTCATTAGTTTCTCATACATATCAGCAGAAAGGTAATCATCACCGTCCACAAAGGCAATATAGTCTCCTGTGGCAAAGCCCAGTCCATCATTACGTGCAGAAGCTGCACCACCGTTTTTTTTATGAATTACTTTTATTCGATCATCTTTTTTCGCCCACTCATCACAAATTTGAGGGCAATTATCAGTAGATCCATCATCTACAAGTATAATTTCAAGATTTTTATAAGTCTGTTTGATAATACTTTCAACACAATTATTTAAATATTTTTCCACATTGTAGACTGGGACGATCACACTTATTAATAATTCCGCCATATTATTTACCTTTTATTACCAACTTAACATACATTTTTTTTGAACATTTTAAAACTATCGTTTTCAACTTCTCTCTTTTTGAAAATAGACCTGAGAAAAAAACATCTTTGAAATGATTGATAACAATCTGCCTTATTTTATCGAAATATTCATAACAATTATTGCTCTGAATAATACCGCTTAAAACCACAAAACAAGAATTTATAAGTCCTTTTACAGCATATTTTCTTATATCTGCATCACATTCATTATCAAGTATTATTTCTTTAGATATTACAGAATCAAATGCCCAAACTCCAAATTTTTTAGCTGATGCGCTATCATCACGCGAGTTATAATGATATAATTTTTCTGATACCATTGAAATTGATTTTGCTTTTTTAAATGCGAAATAATTGAACACCATATCTTCACAACATACAAGAGGAGGCATTTCTAAATCACAAATAATTTGCTTTTTATAAAGCTTATTCCAAAGTACACCGTAAACATATTCACCTGTTACCAAATATTTTAAAGCTGTATTCAATGGCAATTCATTAAGTAAATCATCATTATAACTGCCGCCGTAAAAACCACACACAGAAATATCCGAGCCGTTATCTTTTATACTGTTATAAAGTAGCTCTATCATGTTTGGTTCAGCATAGTCATCACTATCAATAAAAGCAATATATTCACCTTGAGCTAAATTCAAAGCAATATTTCTTGCATTAGATACCCCTTTATTTTCAATATGGTATACTGCTATTCTATCATCTTTCAACGCCCACTCATCACAAATTCTAGGGCTATCATCTGGTGAATCATCATCAATAAGTATAATCTCTAAATTTTTATGTGTTTGTTCTGTTATGCTTTTGATGCATTTTTCTAAATACTTTTCTGTTTTATAAACAGGAATAATGACACTTATTTTATCCATTTCATAAACCTTTTATCTTAAAAATGAAGCCATATCAAACTGCTTCCGTTAAAATCATACCATAAATGTACGCTAGAATAAGCGAACAGGAAAAATGAAGTTACCCCTTTATTCATTGCCCTGATTTTCTCTGCTCGTGGTGTGTCTGAATCATAAGAAAGGTCTATAAATCCATTATCAAGTCTGTCTTTTTGTATCTGCATACCAACCATATATACAATAGAAACTAATATAGGAATAGCCCATCTTAATATACGAACAAAAATTAATCCGCTTACTATTGATCCTAATGAGAAATATACAATTACTTCAACAAATCTGAAAAATCGTTTTTCGCCTTTGTCAGTAATATATCTTTTGATATATGCAAATGCATAAGCAATAATTAAAACGGCAACAAAATAAGTTGCTACATTTACAAGAAAGTTTGTCTGGAACGAAATTCCTAAGTTATCAACAGCATTTTCAGTTTTCCCTGACAAAGTTTGAACAAATTCATTATCTGAAATTTTTGACAAAACAGTTATTCCTGCGCTTGCACCAACAAGAGTAAAAATAATCAAAAGATTAACGAATTCACTTTTATTATTAAAAGTAAGATACGCAACAGCACCAAGGGCAATTAATAAAATCCCAGAAGAATGAAGACCGCAAACTATTATATAGCCAATAAAGCAAAAAACAATATTTTTTCTTTCAACAAAATGATAGTAAATACATACCAAAGCAATAGTAAACGATAATCCGTTTCGCGTTCCACTGTAAATGTCATAAAACCAATATGTTGAAAGCACAAAAAATAATGCTAAAGCAAGAAAAAGTTTATCTACTTTATATCTTTGAGCCACTTTATAAATTATCAACATCATACAGCCATATGAAATGAGTATGGTAAAGAATGGCAAAAAATGGTTATCAGGAAGAAGACTGATTAAATAAAAATAATAACCAGCTATCGGTAGTGCTCCAAAATCAAATTCATTATTTTGTATCATTTCCTGAAATCTGTCCCAGCCTCCGACACGCATTTGATCTATTATTCTAAAATATCTAAATAGATCATCCGTATCATTAGGCTCACAATAAAATGCCAGCGTTGCTAATGCAAATACAAGAAGTAAAAAAGGAATCCATGCCTGTTTGTGCGGTATAAGAAAATACAAAACAAAAAATACAACTAATATTAAAAAATATACCATCAATGCAGACAATTTAATTCCTCCCCCCTGCAACTAATTTAGTTTAACTTTAAATTTCATAAATACCAGTTTTGTAATAATAGGCTAATTTTTCAGCACAGCTATAAATATCCCAGCCAGAATTCTTCATAATCAAAAAATTATCTTTTCGGAAAACGTCTCCCATTTCTATTGCTTTTTGAGCCCAATTTTCAGCCGTTTCATCAAGAGCCATAGAAAAAACATTGTCAGTTACCACAACTTCATCAGTAACACGATTAGACATCAACACTGGCAATCCGCTTGCCTGTGCTTCAACAACAGAAACAGGCAATCCTTCTTTTAATGAAGGAAAAAGAAACACGTCCATAGCAGAAAGAAGATAAGGAACATCTTTTCTGTTTCCTAAAAATTTTACACTTTCCCTTGGAATAGAATATTTATTCATTATTCCAAGAAGATTACCATCAATATCTACCCCTACAAGCATCAATACCGAATTTTTTCGCAGCTTCCTGATTTCAGAAAACACTTTCAAAATAAAAGGATGATTTTTTTGAGGTGGGTAAACCCTCCCCAGATTTCCAATTACAAATTTATCACATATTCCCAGTTGTTCCCTTGTTTGAGTTCGTTTTTGCTCATCATATCTATACAATGAGCAATCCACTGCATTTCTTAAAACAAAAAAATCCTTTTTAAACCAAAATTCACCTGCTTCCTCACCACATGCAAACTGTGTGTCTGTTAGAATTTTTACAGGCAAAGCTAAAAGCTTATTTCTTATTTCATTTGACTTTTCCAAAGAATACCATGTTGAATGACAATGGCAGCATATCTTTTTTATGCCAGCTGCTTTTGCTTGCGGCGCCATAAACACAGCAAAATGAGGTGCGTGAATATGAAGAGCCTCCCACTCGCCTTTATGCTGAGCAAAAAAAGTGCACATATCACGTCTGAGCAAACCTTTCGGGGACGGAGCAGGAATTTTAAACACTCTGCCGCCGAGTTTTTCAATATCCGCCTGCCGTGTTTCTTCTTTTTCAGCAAAATAGCAAACATCAAATTTTATATCATCAGGCATTGCTTTAAAATAATTAAGTATAACGCTCATTACTCCGTTTGCAATGCCTATATCGGGAATCATATGTAAAACTCTCATAACAATCCCTGTTCTTTATAAATTTCTTTAAGTTCCCTATTCACATTTTCAACAGAGTATTTTTTCACCTCTGAATAGCCTTTGTTTCCGAATTTTTCAAGAAGTTCTCTGTTTTCGATTAATTCAATCAGGCGATGAGACATTTGTTCTGAATTATCAGACTCAACGAGGAAACCGTTTTCACTGTCTTTTACAAGATCGTTGTTGCCCCGCACATTAGTTGCTACAACAGCATTTCCCATTGCCATTGCCTCTATGATATTTACGGGTAGTCCCTCCTGACGGCTTGAAGAAACCGAAACATCACTCATACCTACAAGTTCATTTATATCTCGCCTATAACCCATGAATGAAACTCCGCTGCCTGCTCCCAAAGAAGCGGCAAGACTTTTTAACTCATCAGACTCTGTATCAAGTCCGCATAGCAAAAGCCTTGAATTAGGATATTTTTCGCTGACACGAGCGAACGCCTTCAACAGCATTGTCTGATTTTTTCGGTAGCAGAAATCCGCAGGATAAATAATAAGAAAATCATTATCAGAAAATCCAAAAGATTTTCTGAGTTTTGCTTTTTCAGCGATAGTAAGAGGAGTGAATTTATCTACATCGACACCGACACCGTGTATTTTGTATATTTTACCTGCCTTGAAATTACCGTTTGAGGCACAGTTATAATCTTCCTCATTAATTGTTATAAGAACATCTGTATATTTTGACAAATATTTTTCAACTGTATAAAAAAGCAGCCAATTCTTTTTTGATGCGCCATTGTAGAAATGAAATCCATGAGCTGTATATATTACTTTAAGTCCTTTTTTTCGCATTCTCTTAGCCGCAAGTCTTGTAACCACAGCCCCCATAGGTGTATGGCAGTGAACAGCATCATAATTTCCGTTATCAATAACCTTTTTTAGTGCAAAATAAGCCTTTACATTTGAAAAAGAATAAGGACTTCTTGAAAAAGGAACCTCAAACACATTATCTATATCAGCAAGATCAAGACCGGGCTTGTCCGCCGAATTGTCTTTATAAGCGGCATCTACAGTAAACCCAAGCTTTTTCAGTTCACGTATAAACGGCATATGGAACTGCCCTATGTGGCTTCTGACAGTTGCAACAAAAAGAACCTTCATTTAAAAACTCCTAACCATTGACCTTTTCTTCTTCCTGAATTGAATAATCGACTGTGGCTTTAGTGCTTACATTATCCTTATTTTTCAGAACATTTATAAAAGTTAGAAAAACTATTTTTATATCGAGCAAAAGAGATATATTATCAACATAATAAACATTGAGGCGGATACGCTCGTGCCACTCAACATCCTTTCTGCCGTTCACCTGCGCCCAGCCTGTTATTCCCGGCCTTACAAGAAACATTCTCTTCTGAAAGGGAGTATACTCTTCTATAGGCCATGGATGATATGTAAGCGGCGGACGGAAACCGACTATTGACATTTCTCCTTTGATTACATTGATAAGCTGGGGAAGTTCGTCAATACTTGTTGCCCTTAAAATTTTGCCGACCTTTGTTACCCGCGGATCTCCTGCAAAAGAATACTGCCCCGTGCCTGTATGCTCTGCGCCTACACACATTGAACGGAATTTGTAAATCAGAAACACTTTTCCGCCCAGCCCGAGTCTTTCCTGTTTAAAAATGACGGGGCCTTTTGACTCCGCCTTTATTGCGATTGCCACGATTGCAAAAAGGGGTGAAAGAATTATCAGCGCTAAAAGCGATACGGTAAAATCGCAAAATCGTTTAAAATATTTATACAAAGCTATCACCTGAGATAATTTTATTTACACTCTCCATTGTTTCATTGTGCCTTGCTGTAAAGTAATCAGCATTCTGTGACTGAAGAAATTCTTCAAAACTTCTGATCTTTTTTATACCGCTTTCAAAGCGTTTTCTTATATCCTCCTGCGTTTTAAACACATTAAGATCACAGAAAGACCGTGAAAGGATAGCCATTGAAGAGCCAAGCCTGTAATGCTCGGCAATTATAAGATCGGCTAACAAAAGCCCCTCGCCCGGCATACCGAAGCCGCCGAAGCCGCACGGAACACCGTAAGGCTTTATTATCTCAAAAATACTCTCCACAGTACCGTCTGCAACAGGCTCAAATATAAATTTTTTACCCGTGCTTATTCTGAGATCATTGAGCCCTATATGTATTTCATCGGCGCAGCCGAGTTTAAGCACATCATCAAGACATTGCCAAGCTTCCTTGGTTTCAAGAAGCAGCATTTTTTTTGCCCTATCTCCCACGATATCGGCAAACTTCTTAACCTCACCTGCGCTTTTCCACATGGGGAGCATAACGATATCTGCGCCGGCGTTTATAACAGTGTTAATCTCCTGCTCTGAATTTTCGTGTATCGGATTAACTCGCACAAGCAATTGTGACCTGTCAAGAACTTTTCTTACGGCTTTGACATCGGAAACGGTGTGGTGGTTTTTAACGGTATCCATGCTTTTTTGCCGTTCCTCTTTGCCTATGTACTCCATATCGATAAAAATTCTGTCAGCCCCCGCACTCTGGGCTATCGAAGCGATTTCGGGGCTGTTTGTAATATACATCAGTTTTAACATATTCTCATCCGCAACTATTAAACTACTAATTTACCAAAATGAATAAAATTTTAATATATTATCTAATTTAAAAATAATTATAATATAAAAATATAAAGTAGTCAACAAACTGTTCACAATAGGAAAGATGAAATAAATGGATTTGATGTTGATTTTATAATGCCGGTAGACTAGAATAAAGCTGAGAGGGGACACGGGGCGCGGCAATACCGAAAATATACGGCACGCACCCCGCCAAAAGATATGGAACTTAAATTCAGGGAAAACGGTGAATTCCGCATTCTTGCAATTGCGGACGCACAGGATACGGACAATCCGCAGAAAGAAACTACTGATATTATACGATACTCAATTGAAAAGACTTCACCCGACCTTATAATCCTGCTTGGGGACAATATTGCAGGCGATTTTGAAGGTGTTACACCAAAACGCACAAAAGCAGCGGTAAAAGCACTGCTTGAACCTATAAGCGAAAAAGATATTCCCTTTGCGCTGGTTTTCGGTAATCACGATCACGAGGGTCTTGTTCACAAATGCGGATTTGAGGAAAAAGAGGCAAAAGAATTCATACTTGAGGAGTTTCAGAAAAACCCGCTTTGCCTTGCCGTAAAAGGAGAACCTGTATCGGGAGTTTGCACATACAACCTGCCAATAATCAGCTCTGACGGCAAAAAGACTGCATTCAACCTGTGGCTTATGGATTCAGGCACTTATGACAACAACGGCGGCTACGGATATGTGCAGGCAGATCAAAATGAATGGTATATAAAAAAATCCGATGAACTGAAAAAACAAAACGGCGGTGCTCCGGTTCCGTCTCTTCTGTTTCAGCATATTCCCGTACCCGAAGTTTACCGCCTTATGAAAAAACACCCCATGTTTGTTCCCGGCAGCGTAACAGGCGGTTCGGCGCTGTTTAAAGGATTTTACAAAGGATACAAAAATCGGCAGGGCAAGTTCAGGGAAGCACCCTGCTGCTCAAATACACCGCACAATCAGTTTGACACATGGAAAACACAGGGTGATATTCTGTGCGCGTTTTTCGGGCACGACCACACAAACGATTATCTGGGCAGAGTTGACGGAACAGATCTTTGCGCCGTTCCTGCCGCAGGATACTATAGTTACGGCTGGAATCACGGTGCAAGAAGCATCACCGTGTATGAAAACAGCCCTAAAGATTATTACACTGAAATTCTTTCTGAATTTGATCTGCTGCCGTATTCGGTTTTGCCAAAATATAAGCAAAGGCACGGATACGCCGAATATAAAAACAGGAAACCGTGGCAGATTTTATAGGAGGGGGTAATTTTACGGCAACATGGGCATGCATTTCAGAATAGCAGACGAAATTCTGAAACAATTAAAGAGAATTGACCGTGAATATTTCATAATAGGCAGTATTGCTCCCGACTGCGGTATTAGAAAAAAAGAGGGCGGATATGACCCGCCTACTGAAATAACACATTTGACGAAGATGTGGAACAAGAGCGACTGCGACTATAATTATATTTTTGAAAATTTCATAAAAAACGAAACCGATTTCAAAAAAAGATCATTCTATGAGGGATATTATGCCCATCTGCTGACAGACTGCCTTTTCAGCCGGCTTGTAAGCATACCGATTGAAAATAAATTCGGTCTTTACAGAGAGCACCCGGGTCTGTCAAAACGTGTAAAAAGAGAATGGTATGACGCCGATTACGCTTTTTTTGCCGAAAATAAAAGCCCCGCATTTGAGGATTTTAAAAATTACAGACCGTTCAATGAGAATTATCCTCCCATATACAGGCATGGAGAAATAGCGCTCCAGATGAAAAATATAGTTGAATTTTATAAAGGTAAAGAGCCTGAAAACGTGGAATTTTTCTACACAGACAAGCAAGAATTTGACTGTTTTGTTGAAAAAGCGAGCGAAATAATTTTAGATGAAATGCACAAAAACTCAATGTATAATATGTTTAACTGACACAAAAAAGGACGCGCCGATACACGTCCTTTTTTATTTCAAATATGTGATGATCATATTTTCGCTTTCCACAGTTCGTGAATATTACAATACGCAACAGCCGACAAGGGTGTTTCTCCGTCCGCTACATAAAACACGGCATGCGGTTTATCATTGTGAGAAAGATACTTTATCTGAAAGCCCTTATCCGTGTTGAGCACAATCCATGATATCAGGTGTTCCTTGGTCATCGGATGTTCCGTCTCCCCCACTTTTACGGTAACTTTGTTGCCGTTTTGCTCTATCACTGGCACATGCTTTTCCTCAGCGCCGTCAGATGTGCACGGCTCCATAAGTTTCATATTATGCTCACAGCAAACCACAGGCATATTTTTATCCTCTATTTTTGTAATTATGTTTTTACAAGTGGGACAATAGTAAAATTTGGTTTCCATAAAAAACACTCCTTTTTTAATTATCTTTTCCTTAATCAATTAATTTAAGCACAATGCGGGTAAAATAATAAAAAGAAAGGAAGATGTTATGGACAACAACGCATTATTTAAATTTTCTTACGGGCTTTATGTCATTACTGCTCAGGAAAATGACGGCGACAACGGCTGCATAGTGAACACAGCGGGGCAGATAACGGATTCGCCCAACAGAGTTTCAGTTACAATAAACAAAAAAAGCAAAACACACGATATGATTAAAAATACGGGCGTTTTTAATATTTCGGTACTTGACGAAAGCGCTGACTTTGAGCTTTTCAAACATTTTGGCTTTCAGAGCGGATTTGACACGGATAAATTCAGCGATTTTTCAGACTATAAGAGAGCTGAAAACGGTGTTGTTTACATCACCCTAGGCACTAACGCTTTCATTGCGGCAAGGGTTGAAAACGAGATAGATGAGGAAACACACACAATGTTTATTGCCGTTGTTGAGGATGCGAAAACACTTTCAGACACGCCATCTGCAACCTATGCTTATTATCACAGCAATATAAAGCCGAAGCCCGCTGAAAAAACTACTGAGCAAACAGTTTGGCGGTGCAGAGTTTGCGGATATGAATACAAGGGTGAAAAACTGCCTGATGATTTTATCTGCCCTATATGCAAGCACCCCGCATCGGACTTTGAGAAGATATAAAAAAAGACCGCATAAGCGGTCTTTTTCATTGTTCTGATTTCATATAAACTGCTCTGTAAAAACACGGCTCCGGAGATACCTTTATTCTGCGAAAACCCGCTTCCTCATAAATCCTTATTGCTGTAGGGTTTTCAGAATAGAGAAAAGTGGGGCGGTCGCAAAGTTTTACAAGGTAAGATATAAGCTCCCTTGCAAATCCTCTGCCTTTGAATTTCTGAGCCGTTTCAACAAGATCTAAGCAATACATACCGAAACGTGTTTCAACAAGCATGGCGATGCATGCAGGCTCATTATCATAAAAGCCGCAGAAAAGGCGGCATTTATTACTTTCAACAACACGCCGAAGCAATCTTCTGCTGCGGTTAACAGTATCGGGGTCATCCTGCATATATACGCTGTACAGATTATCAAGCAGTTTCTGAGTAATATCGTTTTTACTTCTGAGTTCTCTAATAAAAAGATTATTACTTTGACGCACAGAGCATTTTTCTGTAAGCAAAAAATGCTGAAAATCTCCGAATCTGCTTATGGCAAAGCCCTGTTTTTCTAATACATCTTTAAAATCCCGATGTTGTGCTCCCGCAAGATATATTCTGGGTACAAGCTTTTTCTGAATATAAAACGACCTGATATCGGCAAGCGCTGAATCAAAATCGCTGTCATTGATAATACAGGCGTGATTTACATCATGCATTGAGGGATTATTGCTGTCGTAAAACATTATACCCCACGGCATTTCTGCAAAATCCGCATATGCCTGCGGAGCATATATATCTGAGAGCATAATAAGTTCTTTTAAATTCATTTTTTCTCCGTAATAAAGTTCTAAATCTTTTGGGGTGCAGGCGGTTTTAATTGTTCTGCCTTATACTGCGCCGCTTTTTCGCAGTAATGATTTGCGTTTTCGGTTATTCCCTGCACTGCTTTTTCATCAAGCACCGCCTTTTCCTTTGCGGGAACGCCCATAAGAAGCAGATTATCATCAAAAGTCTTGTTTTCAGTAACAAGAGCACCTGCTCCTACAAGGCAGTTTTTACCGAGCTTTGCACCGTTCATAACTGTGGAATGCATACCTATCAGGCAATTATCACCTATAGTACAGCCGTGAATGAGAGCATTGTGCCCAACGGTAACATTATCTCCTATCACTGCGGGGTATCCTGTTGAACAATGAACAGTACAATTATCCTGAATATTTGAGTTTTCACCAACGATTATTATTTCATCATCGGCTCTGAGGACTGCGCCGTACCAAACGGAACTGCCCTTTTTCAAAGTAACATCGCCAACTATAACGGCGTTATCCGCTATAAACGCGGCGTCTTTTATATCGGGCGTTTTGCCCTTGTAAGACCTTATAATCATTTAATCACCTTATTAAGTCTGTTTACTATAATACCTGAAACAATACCGATAACAGCGCCTGTGACCGCGCCTGAAAGCAAAAGCACAGGCAGGTAATAAACTATTCTGTAAGTTTGCATAACTACTGCAGCGGCGGCTATCTGACCTATATTGTGAACCGAACCGCCTATTATTGAAACACCGGTTATCGAAAGCGCTTTACACCGCTTTGCAAGAAGCATAGCAAAAAATGAAAGTATGCCGCCTGCAAGGCTGTAAACGAGTGAAAAAACGCCGCCGAATGTAAGACCGGCAAGTATTATTCTGATTACGGATATTGCAAACGCCTGTTTTTCCCCTACCGTATACATTGCCGTAACGACAACAAGATTCGCAAGACCAAGCTTTATTCCCGGTATTCCGAAATTAAAGGGAATAAGTGTTTCAAGATAAGAAAACACAAAGGCAAGTGCAACAAAGAGCGCAAAAAACGCCGTTTTCTTTGATATGCTTTTCATCGCGCCACCCCATCCGGCTGACTTTCATTGCCGTCAGAGCCGACAACGGAAACCACCACCTCGTTTGGCAGGCAGATAATACTTTCGCCCGCCAGACTTACAGGCGCATGGTTGACGCATATCTTATCAGGGCAATCGGCATAAGTAACGCTTGCCTCTCCGTCTTTTATCTCAACAGTATTTGTTATCTTTGAGTTAGTTTCAATATTATACACGATATCCTCATCAAGGGGCAAAGTTGCAATCACGCTGCCGTTTTGCTCTATTTGAACGTAAGACCCTGTATTCGAGTTGAAAACATAAAGACCCAGAAACAGCGCAACACATATTACAGCTATGACTGCGGCGGCAATAAGATCGCCTTTTCTGAAAAATTTACCTTTCATTGCATCAAATCCTCAAAGCCGTCTGAATAATAAAATTCACCCGAACTGTCCATAATAACAGCCTCACATCCGCTGAAATTCTTTATAAACTCAAGAGCATCCTGAGGAGATATCTGAAACATTGTTGTTGAAAGCACATCGGCAAGCGCCGAATCATCAGAAACGATGCTGACGCTCTGTATTCCCTGTGCAGGCATAAGTGTTTCGGGTGAAATTATATGGCAGTAGCGTTTTCCGTCAACAGTATAATACCGCTGATAATCCCCGCTTGTAACAACACTTTTGCCGTTTGAGGCGTGGACAACGGCAATATATCCGCCCTGTGGATTTTCTATGCCTATATTAAACGGCGTGCCTGACGCTCCGTTTTTGTAACCTAGAGTTTTGACATTTCCGCCGAGATTAATTATTGCCGACTGCCAAATATTGTTTTGAGTTATAAAATCACATATTCTGTCTGCAATATAACCTTTGGCAACAGCGCCTGCGTCTATACTCATTTCGGGATCAGCAAAATATACCGTTGAATTTTCCTCATCTATTATAAGATCGTTTATATCAGTGTGCTGTGCCTTTTCTTTCAGAACATCCATATCCGGCAGATAAGCATTATCGGGATTTTCTGAGGCATATTCGCGTGCATTGTGCCATTCTGAAAGGACGCTTCCCATGGCTATATTCACTCTGCCTTCGCTTATTTCATACGCTTCCTTGCCCCATAAAAGCAGATCTATTATCTTTTCATCTGCTTTGACAGGAGCTTTAGCGGCATTTTCATTTATATACTTTAGGTTCACCAAATCACCGTATGAATTGTAAATATCATATAGCTGTGAATACTCTTTAAGCTCACTGTAAACGGCGTCAAAATGGCTGTCAAAAGCCTCTTGAGAGGTATCCGACGCAGTTACAGAAGATGCGGTATCAAAAAGATCCAGAAAATCTTTTGAATATGACTTATCCTCACTTTGCGCACACGAAGAAAAAAGAAGCACAAAAAGAAGGGAAAGAATAACCGAAAAAACTTTTTTCATAATTCTTCCCCCTTCAATTAATTTAATTATATTTTCTGATAACCTTTGACGGGCATTTTTCAGCACAAACGCCGCAGGCAACACACTTTGTGTAATCGATTTTAGCAAGGTTATCCGTAACCTTTATTGCGCCCGTGGGGCAGTTTCTTTCACAAAGACCGCAGCCTATACAGCCTGCCTGGCAATTTACACGAACTATTTTGCCTTTCTGCCTGTTTGAGCACTGCACTCTGTAAACAGAAGACTGAGGCACGATCTCAATAAGATCCTGCGGACACTCCTTTACGCATTTGCCGCAAGCCACACACAAATCGGGCTCAACAACGGCTTTTCCGTTTATGATACGTATTGCTTTGCTGTCACACACGGCAACACAGCTTCCGTAACCCATACAGCCGTAAGCGCATGACATATCGCCTCTGCCAAGAGCAAATTTAACGGAAGTACATGTTTTGGTGCCGTAATAATCAAACTTTTTTTGCCTGAGGTCTGTGGTGCCGGAACAGCGCACAAAAGCTACCTGCTTTTCAACACTGCCCGCTTCTACACCCATAATGGCGGCAATTTTATCCGCGCCTGCCTGACCCGCAACCGTGCAGGCGGTAACCGGCGCTTCGCCGTTTGCTATTGCTTTCGCAAGAGCATCGCATCCCGCGTAACCGCAGGCGCCGCAGTTGTTGCCCGCAAGGCATTCACGCACGGCAATTTCCTTTTCGTCCACTTCAACATGGAATAATTTTTCCGCAATGCTGAGCAAAACGGCAATCGCAACACCAACTGCCGCAACAACCACCGTTGCGATCAGAATGTTTTTTATATCCATATTACTACACAAACCTCCTTATGCAAGCGTATTAAAGCCGTAAAACGCTATTGCCATAAGGCAGGAAGTGAGAAGTACGGCAGGTGTGCCTTTAAACGCCTTGGGAACATCATTGCTTTCTGTTTTTTCACGTATGCCGGCAAGGATAATGATGGCAACGGCATAGCCCACAGCCGTGCCGAACCCCGTTACAACGGAGGTGATAAAATCATTGCCGTCCTGCACATTGGTGAGCGCAACGCCGAGCACCGCGCAGTTGGTTGTGATCAGCGGCAGATAAATACCGAGCGCCTGATACAGTTTTGGCACATATTTTTTCAGGAACAGTTCTATAAACTGCACGAGCGCCGCAATAACAAGGATAAAGATGATCGTGTTCAGATATTCCAGACCAAACTTTTGGATCACGCCCGTGTAAAGCAGGTTGGTTACGGCGCTTGCGATGGTGATTACGAAAATGACCGCGCCGCCCATGCCTGCTGCCGTTTTTATATTTTTGGATACGCCGATAAACGAACATATGCCAAGGAACTGGCTTAAAACAACATTGTTGATCAGCGCTGTGGTTAGCACAACAAGAAACAGGGTTTTAAACATTATGCCTCACCCTCCTTTTTGCCGTTGCAGGAAAGCGAACAATGCATACAGTCACCCTGGCAGGCATCGTCCTTTACATGGCGGTTGGCGCCTTTTACGCCAAGTTTGTTCTGAAGCGCGCATAAAAATGCAAGCACCAGAAACGCGCCGGGCGCGAGGATAAAGATGGAAACGCCCTCATAACTTTCCGGCAGCACCTGCAAACCAAAACATTTGCCTGTGCCGATCAATTCACGGATTGCGCCGATGGCAACAAGACCTATAGTAAAACCAAGCCCCATGCCAAGGCCGTCAAAAATAGACGGGATCACCTTGTTTTTAGCGGCATAACTTTCCGCCCTGCCAAGGATGATGCAGTTTACAACAATCAGCGGAATGTAAATGCCCAGTGCGTCATAAAGCGATGTTACATAGGCGTGGAGCAAAAGTTCCACAATGGTTACGAAGGACGCAACAATCACGATATAAGCTGGCATTCTGACCCCGTTTGGGATCACTTTTCTGAGTGCGGAAATCATAAGATTGCTCATAACAAGCACAACCGTGGTGGCAAGACCCATGCCGATGCCGTTTATAGCAGATGTAGTAACGGCAAGAGTGGGGCACATTCCGAGCATAAGCACGAAAGTGGGGTTTTCCGTTATGATTCCGTTTTTAAGCCTTTCAACAATAGGATTCATACATTAACCCTCCTTTAAAACATTGCCGTATACGGCAAGAGCACTGTTTACGGCTTCTGTTACGGCATTTGTTGTAACGGTAGCGCCGCTGATAGCGTCTATCTGATTGCCGGCAGCGCCGCCGCCCTTTACATACTCAATGGAAGTAGCGTCCTTGCCTGCAAACTGAGAAACGAACTCATCCTCAGTACAGCGTGCGCCGAGGCCCGCCGTTTCACTGTTTGAAAGCACAGAAAAGCCTGTTATCGTGCTGGTTTTTGCATCTATACCCACAGCAACGGAAATATCGCCGCCGTAACCGTTCGGAGAAACAGCAGCAACAACATAACCTATTCTTTCTCCGTTTGCGTCATTTGCATAAAGTATATCGCTTACAGTACAGCCTGTAAGTCCCACACTGTCAATTGCCGCCTGGCCGCCCTCAAGAAGAGCGTCAAGATTCTGCGGAGTTTCAAACTCTGCGTCAGGGAAAACTGTTTCATAAGCCTCAAGCCTTGCAGTTTCCTCCGCCTTTGCTATGGGCTCTTTAGTTATCTCATTTACAGCTGAAAGCGCAAGTCCCGCAACAAGGGTGATTACAAGCAGGGCAACGCAGTTTTTAAGGAATGAAGATTTTGACTTTGCCACAGCTTATGCCCCCTTTTTCTCTTTTTTCTTGACTCCGAACGCTTTCGGAACAGTAATCTTTTCAATAATAGGAACAAACAGGTTGCTGATAATGATTGCGTATGAAACGCCCTCTGCACTTGAACCGAGAATACGGAAAACTGCAGTCAGGAAGCCTATCAGCACTGCATAAACTACCTGCCCCCACTTAGTGATCGGGCTTGTTGTATAATCAGTTGCCATAAAGAACGCGCCTGCAATAAGGCCGCCCGTCAAAAGTTCACCGAGCATAAACTGCCATGTGGGCATACCTGTTTTTGCAAGGCTGAATACAAATATGAAAAGTGCAGTTGAAAGTATGTAAACAGCGGGAATTCTTATTGAAATTACTTTTCTTATAAGCAGATAAGCCGCGCCGATAAGAATTGCAGCCACTGATACCTCACCGATACATCCCGTTTTGAAACCGAGGAAAGCATCAAGCAGGTCAACACTTCCGCCTGATTTAAGCACTGCAAGCGGAGTAGCGGATGATACGCCGTCCACTGAAAAATCAGTCATTCTTGAAGCGAATGAAATAAGCAGGAAACAGCGTGCCGCAAGAGCGGGGTTCATAATATTCTGCCCTATTCCGCCGAAAAGCATTTTAACTATTACAATGGCGAACACGCCGCCGATAGCAGGCACCCACCATGCAATGTTAGGCGGCATATTCAGCGCCAGAATAAGTCCTGTAACAACAGCGCTGAAATCGAAAACTGTTATTGGTTTTTTGACTATAAGTTCAAACACCGCCTCAGAAACAACACAGCTGAGAACGGATGAAATAATTACAAAAAGAGCGTTTATGCCGAAATGCCATACACCGAAAGCAAGAGTGGGCACAAGGGCAATACACACATCTATCATAATTTTTCTTGTTGAACTTTTATCCCTTATATGTGGGGAAACGGAAACATTATACATATTATTTTTTCCCTCCCTGCGCTTTTGCCTTAGCGGCTCTTATTTCAGCCTTTGCAAGCTTGAATGACTGTGTTAACGGTCTCTTGGCGGGGCACACATATGTGCAGCAGCCGCACTCTATACATTCGAGTCCGCCGATAGCCTCAAAGCGTTCGAAATCAAGCGCTTTAACGGCATGCGCCATTAACTGAGGCACAAGATTTTCGGGACACACGCCAACACACCTGCCGCATCTGATACAGGCAGTGGTTTTCATAGCCTCAACATCATCCTCAGTAAGAGCAAGCACGGATGAAAATGTTTTTGTAACAGGATAATCAAGCCCCTGAAGAGCCATTCCCATCATGGGGCCGCCTGAAATTATCTTTTTAGTATTCTCTTTTAAGCCGCCGCATTTTTCAACAACGAAAGAAACGGGAGTACCAAGCAAAACATCTGCGTTGCAGGGGGAATTCATACCGTCACCAGTGAGGGTAACTATTCTGTGAATTAGCGGTTTGCTTTCACACAGCGCCTCATAAATTGCGAATGCCGTTGCCACATTGAGCACAACCACACCTGCGTCTGCGGGAAGCATATGTGAATTTATCTTTCTGCCTGTAACGCTTGCAATAAGGCGGCGTTCACCGCCCTGCGGATATTTTGTTTTGAGCGGCATAACGCTTATTTTCTCAAGGTTTTTGCACTGTGCTTCAAATGCCTCTATTGCGGCGGGTTTGTTGTCCTCTATAGCCACTACGACTTTTGCGTTTTTAAAAAGGCGCAGTGCAAGAGACGCTCCCATAATTATGTTGCCCGCCTTTTCCACCATAAGGCGGTAATCGGAAGTCAAATACGGCTCACATTCCGCGCCGTTAAGTATGAGATAATCAATATTATCCGCATTTTTAGGCGTAAGCTTTACTCCTGTGGGGAAACCTGCTCCGCCCATACCTACAATTCCTGCCTGAGTAATAGCCGCAGCAATCTCCTCCGGTGTAAGCTCATTCGGATCTTTTACGCTGCCATATCCATCTTCGCACTCATCCTCAAAATCGTTTTCTACAACTATGCATTTTGAGATACTGCCGTTTGGATTCTGCCTGTCCTCAATAGCTTTTACCTTGCCGGAAACTGACGAATATACCGGACTTGATATAAACGAAGCCGCCTTGGCTATCAAGGTGCCTCTGCGTACCCTGTCACCGATTTTAACAACCGGAACGGCGGGCGCACCGATATGCTGACTTGTTGGGAAAACCATAAGCGGCGCTGATTCTATTTTTACTGTTTCTTTATTTTCGGAAAATTTCTTACCCTCAAACGGGTGAATTCCGGATCTGAAAGGAACCTTTTTCATAGCTGACACTCCTTTCTCCCATTCTAACATAAAAAAACGCCCTTTTCAACAAAGTTTTACCCCTATACCTCTATACCGTGCGCTTTTTAAAAATTGTTCACAATTAAAGACTTCTATATAAAAACAGACGCATAAAAGCAATAATACTTTTATACGTCTGACATACCTGTTATATTATTTTTCTGCCTTAGCTGTTGTGCTTTGAGAACTTGTTTTTTCTTCGGCAGTATTCGTCTGCTGTTCCTGAGCAGCGGAAGTAGTGATCTCGGAAAGCGGTGTATATGTTTCGTTGACCGGATCATATTTCAGAATAGTTTTACCGTCATAGCTGATAAGATAATGACCTACAATATCAAAATCGAGCGTTCCGTCATCATTCTCGATCTTGTTGCCTATTCTGACTTCAACATAATAACCGTCATGAGTACCGTCTTCAACTTTAACTCCGCTGTTATTATAACCTGCAAAATTATAATCGCTCCAATCACCCGAAAGCCCGAGTTCGGCAGTTGAATAACTCTTAATAAGGTCTACGGCCTCATCCTCTTTTATTACTGCGTTATCAGTAGTTATCTCGTTTACTTTTTCGGAACAGCCTGCAAACACAAATGAAAACACCAGCAACAATGCCGCAGCAGCTGCAAAGATTTTTTTGCTTTTCATCACTACACCCCTAATATATATTGATATATAAATCAATTATATATTTATAATCCTGCCTCGTCAAGCAGTTTATCTATCTCACTTTCACCAAAAACCATAATTCCGCTTTTAATAAGAAGATCTGCTGTAATTCCGTTTCCATCAGTGAGCGACCCGGAAAATGTACCGTCATATATAACACCTTTGCCGCAGGACGGGCTTCTCTCCTTGAGAACAGCATACTGCGCTCCGCATTCTTCGGCAACATAAAGTGTTTTTCTTGCGCCTTTCAAATATTCGGCGGTAAAATCCTTGCCGTCCTTTGAAATTGCCCTGCCGTCTATTATTTCGTTAGGGAGTCTCGGTATCTTTAGACCGCCGAAACATTCCGGGCAAACCGCAACCACATCAAAATCTTTCTGCAAATTAATAACAGAGTTATTTTTATTGTTGCCGCCGTTGTATTTACAGTTTTCACCAAGCAGGCACGCGGATACGATAAGCTTTGGCTTTTTGCCGAGTGCATATCTCTCCACAAAAGCTGCAACGCCGTCCTCCTCATTTGTAAGAGTCACATACTTGGCTTTATCCTTGCATATCTGTGCGGCATTTTCCATTGCGGTGCCGTAACCGGCAAACTCAAGCATACCGAGATCGTTATCGGCATCTCCGAATGCCATGACCTCACTGCTGTCTATACCGAGTTCTGAACACAGACCCTCAAGCGCCTTGGCTTTATCTACGCCTTTAGCCGTCATTTCAATATCTCCGGAAACGGGCGAAGTGCAGTCTATTCCGCTGTGGCTGAAAAGATAATTCTTTATTTCATCATAATATTCCCCGCCAAAGTAAAACAGGTTTATCTTTTCAACATTTTTATCTGCAAGCGTCATAATATCATCGTGCATAATTGTTGACGCCGCATACGAATCAAGAAATTCCTGAGGCAGATCCATACCTGTAAAATATTTTTCTCTGCCGTTTTGGGCATGCTGCTTTCCGTCCTGATAAAATTCGAAATATGCAGGAAATCTGCTTAAAAACTTGAATATGTCCAAAGCTGTTTCAGCCGGCATATAGTCCTCATACACCGTTTTTGCGGTTTTGAGGTCACACACAGCGGCGCCGTTTGAATAAATAACATAATCAAGAAACGGAAGCTGGTCTATAACATTATATATTACTGAAAGCGTGCGCCCCGTTGCCACGGCAAGCTTTATGCCTTTTTCGTGAGCTTCAAAAAGCGCTTTTTTATTTCTTTCCGAAACAGTGATATGGTCTGCACCAAGCAGGGTGCCGTCCAAATCACACGCAATAAGTTTAACGGGCATAAAAATCTCCTTAAACAAACTGCGGGGAAATCCGCAAACGCAGAAATCCCCTTAGTAAAATCATATCTGGTGCCTGTTTTTAACCTTTATTCTTTCCATGGCTCTGGAAAGATTAGCTTTGGTAACATAATAGTCGTACTGGCTCATTTTTTGGCGCAGTTCTTCCTCGGCTCTTTCCTTTGCCTCTTCGGCACGTCTTTTATCTATCTCTTCGGGCAGCTCAACGGAAACGCATACCATTGTTGCCTCATTTGAAAGAAATTCCAGAAAACCATCGCTGACAAAAGCTTCCTTAATTTCACCGTCGGCTGTTTTAAGTTTCATCTCGCCCGCATCAATGGGAATTACCGCATTGCAGTGGTGAGCAAGAAAAGCAACCGAACCGCCGTCAATATAAGGCACGGTAACGCTTTGAGCTTCGCCGTCATAAAACACCTTGTTGGAAGCAACAATTTTTATCTTGAAGTTATCCATTATTCCATTTCCTTTGCCTTTTTAAGAACATCGTCAATAGTGCCGGCATTGAAAAACGCCTGCTCCGGAATATCGTCAACCTCACCGTCAACAATTGCCTTAAATCCTCTTACGGTTTCCTTAACGGGAACATAAACGCCTTTAAGACCCGTAAACATTTCGGCAACATGGAAAGGCTGAGAAAGGAATTTTTCAATTTTTCTTGCTCTGTAAACCGTTGTTTTATCCTCTTCGGAAAGTTCTTCCATACCGAGGATGGCAATTATATCCTGAAGCTCTTTATACTTCTGAAGGTACTCCTGAACACGTCTTGCAACTTCATAATGTTCCGCTCCTACAACGTCTTCCTCAAGGTTACGTGAGTTTGACTCAAGCGGGTCAACAGCAGGATAGATACCTTTTTCAGCAATCTTTCTTGAAAGAACGGTAGTAGCGTCAAGGTGCGCAAACGTTGTTGCGGGAGCAGGGTCGGTAAGGTCATCCGCAGGCACATAAACAGCCTGAACGGAAGTGATTGAACCGCTCTTTGTTGAAGCGATACGTTCCTGAAGCTCGCCGACATCGGTTGCAAGCGTAGGCTGATAACCTACGGCGGAAGGCATTCTGCCTAAAAGTGATGACACTTCTGAGCCTGCCTGAATAAATCTGAATATATTATCTATGAAAAGGAGTACGTCCTGATGCTCAACATCACGGAAGTATTCCGCCATTGTAAGTCCTGTTTCGGCAACACGCATACGCGCTCCGGGGGGCTCATTCATCTGACCGAAGACAAGCGCTGTTTTATTGATAACGCCTGACTCCTTCATTTCGTTCCAAAGGTCGTTACCCTCTCTTGAACGTTCACCTACACCGGTGAAGATAGAGTAGCCGCCGTGCTCGTTTGCAATATTTGTGATAAGTTCCTGGATAAGAACGGTCTTGCCTACGCCGGCGCCGCCGAACAGACCGATCTTGCCTCCCTTTGCGTAAGGCGTAAGCAAATCGATAACCTTGATACCTGTTTCAAGTATATCAACGCTTGCGCTCTGCTCCTCAAATCCGGGAGGACGGCGATGGATCTCCCAGTGTTCCGTACCGGACAGATCATCAAGTCCGTCAATGGTTTCACCAACAACATTGAAAAGTCTGCCCAGGCAGTCTTTGCCTACCGGAACTGAAATTGCTTTGCCTGTTGCGGTTACTTCCAGATCTTTGTAAAGGCCCTCGGAAGCGGCAAGCATAATGCACCTTACCATTCCCGAACCGATGTGCTGAGCTACTTCCATAACCAGCGTTTTGCCGTCAACGGTTACCTCAAGAGCGTCCTTCAGTTTGGGAAGCTCTCCGTCAAACTTTACATCGACTACGGGGCCCATAATCTGAACAATTTTACCTTTATTCATATTTAGGATTCCTCCTAATTCTTCTTTTTCTGCGCTTTTGCACCGGCAACTATCTCAGTTATTTCCTGAGTTATCGCCGTCTGCCTTGCTCTGTTATACTGCACCTCAAGCTGTTTAAGCATATCGGATGCCGCGTCCGTAGCGGTTTCCATAGCCATCATTCTGGCATTGTGCTCGCTGCAGAAGGACTCTATAAGAGCGCCGTAAATAAATCCGGCAACATAGTCCGGAACTATATTTTTGAAAACGGTCTCAGCATCGGGCATGAACTCAACATTTTCATAAGAATTGTTTTCATTCTGTATTTCAATATGCTCTTTTTTCAGCGGGAGCAATCTGCTTATAACAGGCTCAACCGTCATGGAATTTACCATTTTGGTATAAACGACATAAACTTCATCAAGCTTTTCTTCCTCAAACAGCTCAACAAGCACCTTGGCAATGTGCCTTGCTCTGTTCATTGAGGGGTTCTGCGCAGTGTAATGAAAATTTATATCAATTGGTATATTTCTTTTTTCAAAATAATGTCTGCCTACCTGACCTACTATGAAGAGCATATTATGCTCCTGCATTGCGGCGCTTTCCTCTGTTACCTTGATAACATTGTGGTTATAGGCGCCTGCAAGTCCCTTATCAGCCGTTATTACAAGAAAGCCCTTGCGTATATCGGCTTCATTTGCGCTTTGGCGGTGATTGAAGAAATCATTACCTGCATCCGGCGCAACGTCCAAGATTTTTGCAAGTCCGTCCTGTATCATAAAGAAATACGGCTCCGTATTCTTTAAGTCACGGCGGGCTTTTTGCAGCTTTGAGGAGGACACCATATACATGGCGTTTGTTATCTTCATAGTGTCCTTGATAGAGCGCATTCTGTCTAATATTTCTCTTGCGTTAGCCATTATTCGCCTTCCCGAAATCGTCAATAGCTTTCAGGATCTTATCCCTGAGCTCATCAGTAAGCGTTTTACCGTTCTGAATCTCATCAACTATATCAGCGCAGTTATCCTTAAAATACTCAAGCATTCTGCCCTGGTATTCCTTGATCTTATCAACTGGCACATTAACAAACTTTTTGCCTATTGCGCCTACAAGCGTTATAACCTGATCCGCAAGCGACATAGGATGACCAAGAGGCTGTTTAAGCAGCTCCATAAGTCCTTTTCCGTAGTTAAGACTTGCTTTTGTTTCTTCATCAAGATCTGATGAGAACTGAGTAAATACTTCCATTTCCCTGAACTGCGCAAGGTCTACACGAAGTGAGCCGGCAGCCTTTTTCATTGCTTTTGTCTGTGCGGCGCCGCCTACACGTGATACGGAAAGACCTACGTTTACGGCAGGGCGCTGACCGCTGAAGAACAGATCACTCTCAAGGAATATCTGTCCGTCTGTAATGGAAATAACATTTGTGGGAATATAAGCTGAAACGTCGCCCGCCTGAGTTTCAATAACAGGAAGAGCCGTAATAGAGCCGCCGCCGAGTTCATCAGAAAGTCTGCTTGAACGCTCAAGCAGTCTTGAATGAAGATAGAAAACGTCGCCGGGGTAAGCCTCACGGCCGGGAGACCTTTCAAGCAAAAGCGAAAGCGCGCGGTAAGCAACTGCGTGCTTGCTTAAATCATCATATACAATAAGAACATCCTTGCCGTTATACATAAAGTACTCCGCAAGAGCCGTAGCGGAATACGGTGCGATATACTGAAGTGAAGCGGAATCCGCAGCGCTTGAGCATACAACAATAGTATAATCCATTGCTCCGTTTTTCTTGAGAGTGCTTACAAGTTTTGCAACGGTGGAAGTTTTCTGGCCGATTGCATTGTAGATACAAATGCAGTTTTTGCCTTTCTGATTAAGGATAGCGTCAAGGGCGATAGATGTTTTACCTGTCTGGCGGTCACCGATAATAAGTTCACGCTGACCTCTGCCTATGGGGAACATTGAATCTATTGCAAGAATACCCGTTTCAAGCGGAACGGATACAGATTTTCTGTCCACGATTGAAGGTGCGGCATTTTCAACAAGTCTGTAATCATCAGACTTAATCTCGCCGGCGCCGTCAATAGGCTCGCACAGAGCATTTACAACTCTGCCGACAAAGGCATCACCTACGGGAACACCCGCTTTTTTGCGTGTGCGCTTAACCTTTGTGCCCTCATGTATCTCAGATTCATCACCAAAGAGTATACAGCCTATTTGATTGCTTTTGATATCCTGTATCATGCCTTTCAGGCCGTTTTCGAACACAACTATCTCGCCGTACATGGCATGTTCCATACCGTAAATTGTTGCGATACCGTCACCTACGCAGATAACTGTGCCTACCTCTTCGCTTTTTTCACTGAAATCAAAATCAACTATTTTTTCTTTCAGTATTGATATTATTTCGTTTGAATTTATGGTACTCATTTAATCAACTTCTCCAACCAGATTCCTTCTTAAACTGTCAATTCTGCCTTTAAGGCTGCGGTCATACACAGTATCACCGCACTGAATTATAAATCCTCCGAGAATATCCGGATCTTTCTTAATGACTATCTGAGCGGAATCGGTTCCTTGTTTTTTGCATACAAACTGCCTGATCTTTTCAAGCTGTTTGTCATCGGGCGGATTTACACAGGTCAAAACAGCCTGAGCTTCTTTTGATTTTGCTTTAAGAAGCTCTTCATAAGCCTCACACACAAGCAAAATCTCTGAAACACATCCGTTTTCGCACATAAGCTTTACAAGATTTGCAGCTTCGCCCGTAAATATCTCGTCAACAGCAGCATATTTTTCCTTTTGGGGGATAACGGGCACTGCCAGAAGCCTGCCAAGAAGCTCACAGTTTGAAAAAGCATTTCTCACTTCTTCAAGCTGCTCTTTGGTAAACCCTGCCTCATACATGGCCTCGGCGTAATTAATCGCCGTCTGAGTCAGAACCATCATTATCAACCTCGTCTATAAAGTCATTGTAAATACGGCTGTCATTTTCCGCAGAGGTATTGCCGGCAATAACTTTTTTTGCCGCGGCAATAGCAATATCCGCAATTTCGCTCTGCGCAGACTGAAGCACCTGGCGGCGTTCGTTTTCCACCGATTTGTGGGCACTTTCAATAAGGCGGTTTGCTTCCTCGGAAGCGTTGGCAACGATTCTGCTGTACTGTGCGTCAGCATTCTTTTTGGCGTTGCTGATTATCTCATTACGCTCCTCGTTAGCGCCTTCAAGCATATCCTCATACTTCTTTTTGAGTTTGAGGGCATCCTGCTCTTTTTTATCTGCCTCTTCAAACTGCCCGTTGATGTGCTTCTTTCTTTCCTCCATAATCTTAAGGATACGGCCGAAAAGAAATTTTTTAGCAAACAGGTATAATATCAGAAGATTTACAGCTGTCCATAAAATATTCCAAAAGCTGATATCAATCATATTTACATTTTCCTTTCCGCGCCGAATTCAAGCGCAAAATTAGCCGAGCATGAATATAATAAGGATGCTTGCTACCAAGCCGTATACTGCAGTTGCCTCTGCAAGAGCACCACCGAGAATAAGAGTAGTTCTTATATCTCCTGCTGCTTCAGGCTGACGTGCGATAGCGTCTGCAGCCTTACCAGTTGCCATTGCGATACCGAAACCTGCAATTACACCGCCGAAAGCTGCGATAGCAGCAGCGATTGCTATAATAGATGTAGACATAAAAATTTCTCCTTTGATTTAAAATATTTATTCTTAAGGGCAGGGCTGCTATTCGTTGCCCATTGCCTCTTGAATATAAACTGAATTTAAAAATACAAATACATACGCCTGTATAAATCCGTCAAATATATCGAAATACAGGCTCAGCACTATCGGTACGAATACAGGCACAACCATCTTTATGAGTTCCATAAGTATATACGCGCCTATGATGTTACCGAAAAGTCGCATACAAAGTGAAAGCGGTTTTATTCCTAATTCAAGCACGTTATTGAGAACCACTATGGGTGACGGCTGAGCAAAGCTTTTCAGCCAGCCTTTTGTGCCGCGTGCGTGAATGCTTGCATACTGAATATATATAATACTGCAAAGGGCAAGGCCCATTGTGACATTAATATCTTTGGTTGGTGGTTTAAATCCGAAGATACCCACCATATTTGACGCACCGATCAGAACGGCGAGTGACATAAGCCATGAAAGATGATCTTCCGCGCCTTTGCCGATATTTGTTCTGAAAAAGTTTGCCATTTTTTCAACGCACATTTCAAGAAACAACTGGCGCTTGCTTATTTTGCCCTCTATTTTCAAATTACGGGTAAGCAAAAGGGAAAGAATCATGATAACGGCCATTATTATCCACATAACCACAATTGATTCTTTAATAGTTATGTTTAAACCAAAAATATCGAATGAGAAAATATCTTTGCAGTTAAGCTCATCAACAAGCCTTTCGCCTATATCCAAAGCTTTCGCCTCCCATTCACAAATTCACGCTCATTATAGCACTTCTTTTCCAATTTGCAACAGTTTAACTGCAAATTAAGTCTTTTGTATAAAAAAAATCATATTAATTCAAACTTTTTTTATCTAAATGTTACATTTACTTGCCCGCAAAGATAGTATATAATTATCTTGAATAATACTAATAATATTTTATAGGATATATAGAGGAGTTATTATGGCAAAAGAGCAAAAAAAAATGGTGGACGACATCACCTCAATGGATGATGATTTTGCAAAATGGTACACCGATATATGTAAAAAAGCAGAGCTTATTGAATACACAAGCGTTAAGGGCTGCATGGTAATCCGCCCCTACGGCTACGCTATATGGGAAAACATTCAAAGAATACTGGATGACATGTTTAAGGCTACAGGCCATGAAAATGTTTGTATGCCGATGTTTATTCCCGAAAGCCTGCTTCAGAAAGAAAAAGACCACGTTGAGGGATTTGCTCCCGAATGTGCATGGGTAACTATGGGTGGCAGCGAAAAGCTTGAAGAAAGGCTTTGCGTGCGCCCAACATCCGAAACTCTTTTCTGTGAGCACTTCAAAAATATAGTTCATTCTTACAGGGATCTTCCCAAACTTTATAATCAGTGGGTTTCCGTTGTTCGCTGGGAAAAGACGACAAGACCGTTCCTGCGTTCAAGAGAATTTTTATGGCAGGAGGGTCATACACTTCATGCTACCGCAGAGGAAGCCATAGAAGAAACCGAAAGAATGTTAAACATCTATACTGAATTCTGCCAGAAGTATCTTGCTATTCCCGTTGTTCAGGGCATGAAAACAGACAGCGACAAATTTGCAGGCGCAGAGCGCACATATTGTATAGAAGCGCTTATGCATGACGGTAAAGCGCTTCAGGCAGGCACTTCACACTATTTCGGCGACGGATTTGCAAAAGCCTTTGAAATACAGTTTGCAGATAAAGAGAACAAGCTCCAGTATCCGTTCCAGACTTCATGGGGAATGACCACTCGTCTTATCGGCGCTATCATCATGACCCACGGAGATAACAACGGACTTGTTCTTCCCCCTGCTGTTGCTCCAATTCAGGTAATGGTTATCCCTGTAGCGCAGCACAAAGAAGGCGTGCTTGAAAAGGCAAACGAAGTTTGCGACAGGCTGAAGAAAATCTGCCGCGCCGGCATTGATGTATCTGAAAACACACCGGGCTGGAAATTTGCCGAGTATGAAATGAAAGGCGTGCCGATAAGAGTTGAAATAGGCCCCAAGGATATTGAAAAGAACCAGTGCGTTATAGTTACACGCCACAACAGAGAAAAGACTTTCGTTTCTCTTGACGAACTTGAAACTGTTATCCCGCAGAAACTTGAAGAAGTACGCAACGGACTTTATGAAGCCGCTCTTGAAAACAGAGAAAGACGCACATATTCCTGCAAAACTACTGACGAAATAATAAAAGCACTTGATGAAAACGGCGACGGATTTGTAAAAGCCATGTGGTGCGGCGACGAAGCGTGTGAGGACAAAGTAAAGGAAATAACCGGAGTAGGTTCTCGCTGTATTCCGCTGGAACAGGAAAACATTTCAGACGTTTGCGTTTGCTGCGGAAAGCCGGCAAAAAAGATGCTCTACTGGGGCAAAGCTTATTAATTGCATAAAATAAATTTAAATAAATTTTACGGAGGTATTCAATATGGCGGTACTTGTAACAGGCGGAGCCGGTTATATCGGCAGCCACACCTGTGTTGAACTTCTTAACGCAGGTAAGGACGTTGTTATAGTTGATAATTTCTATAACTGCAAAAAGTCAAGTCTGGACAGAATAAGAGCGCTTGTAAACAAAGATTTTAAATTCTACGAGTGCGATATAAGAGATAAAGAAGGTCTTGACGAAATATTCAAAAAAGAAAAGATTGATTCCGTTATTCATTTCGCCGGACTTAAAGCAGTTGGTGAAAGCGTTCACAAGCCCCTTGAATATTTTGACAATAACGTAACCGGAACTCTTATCTTACTTGATGTAATGAGAAATAACGGCTGCAAAAAAATAGTTTTCTCTTCATCCGCAACAGTTTACGGAATGAACAATATTTCTCCCCTTACAGAAGATATGGAAGTAGGCGGAGTAACAAATCCGTACGGCAGAACAAAGTATATGATCGAGTGCATTCTGAAAGACTTGTATACTTCAGACAACTCCTGGTCTATCTGCCTGCTGCGTTACTTTAACCCCATAGGCGCCCACAAGAGCGGCACAATGGGTGAAGACCCGAACGGAATTCCGAACAACCTTATGCCTTACATTACCCAGGTTGCTATCGGCAAACGCGAATACCTCAATGTATGGGGAAATGATTATGACACCCCCGACGGAACAGGCGTACGTGATTACATCCACGTTGTTGACCTTGCGCTCGGCCACATAAAGGCTGTTGAAAAAGCAGAAAACAATGAAGGTCTCTTCATATACAACCTTGGCACAGGAAAGGGATACAGTGTTCTTGACGTTGTAAAAGCATTTGAAAAAGCATCCGGCGTTAATATTCCTTATAAAATAGGCCCACGCCGTGACGGCGACATCGCAACCTGCTATTCAGATCCGAGCAAGGCTGAAAAAGAGCTTGGCTGGAAAGCTCAGCGCGATATTGAGGAGATGTGTGAGGACAGCTGGCGCTGGCAGAAACAGAATCCGAACGGCTATCCCGACTGAAGTTCAGTAGGCAAAAACGACAGCGGCACTGAGATAAAAAGAGATTTTCACAGCAAATTTACAGTGCTCATTAATAAGATAAAAATTAAGACTGTTAATTTCTGCAAATGGATATGGAGCGAATGCAAAGACTGGCGCACGCTTGTGCTTTTGCTGATAGTAGTAGTCCTTATGTATACGCCTGTATGGGGCGGATATCTGCTGCACCTTATATTCGGCATAAAATGGGGTTCAGTAGTAGCAACGGCGTATCTCGCTTTCTGGGCGGGACCGTTTACACCGTATTTTCCGCTGTGTATAGCGATAACATTCGGCATTAAAAAAATAATAGAAAAAGTAAAGGGCAAAAATAGTTTTAAATCCGACGCCCCTGCTCAAACATCAGAAAACAATTAAAAAAGCCTCCGAACGGAGGCTTTTTTTGATGGGCTGCCATGTACGGCAAGCGCCCTATATTTTTATCATATATCATAAAATGAAGGCTGCCCCGAAAGGAGCAGCCCTTTTTATAATTAAACCTGTTGCGTAAGTTTAATTACTCTGCAATTCTTTTTCTGAGAACAAGCCATACTACGATACCTGCAGCAGCTGCAAGTATTATTGTGATAAAGCTCATACCAGCAATTTCCTGAGCACCTGTATTCGGGAGATTCGGATTGTTGTTATTAATCGGAAGCTTTCCGTTTGAATTGCCTGAATTTCCGCCGTTGCCGTCGGGAACATCAGGATTATCAGGATTGTCAGGGTTATCGGGATTATCCGGATTGTCCGGTTCATCCGGATCAACAGGATTACCGCTTTCATCAGCAAATGTTACCTGAATAGTAACATCAGCAGGATAATAATTTACACTGTCTGAAGAAGTAACTTCAGCGCCGTTTACGGTATATTCATAAGCAGTTTTGCCTTCAGCAGCTGCAACTGCCTTGCCGTTTACAACAAGAGAAGCAATTGTGTATCCCTCTGATGCAGCGATGCTGAATGTTCTTGAATCTGCCTGTTTAAGAGCAACTGTGCCGCTGGGGCTGATTGTGCCGCCATTGCCTGCTGTTGCATCTATTCTCCAGATCTCATTGCCGGTAGGAGTACCGCCGATGAGTGCGTTATCAAGAACAAGTCCGTAACCGTCAATCTTGCCAGCTGCCTGAGCAGGATCAAGAACCATAGAAATTACGGAATCAACAAGAGAAGCAAGGTCTGAAGGAACAACACCCTTAATGAGTGTCTTCAGTGCTGCATAGGTGTCATCATCAGCAAGTGCAACATCATACAGCCAGTAGAATATTGTTGACATACAGCTGTCTGTCTCCCCTGTTCTGAGCAGTGTGTATGCGTTTGTGATCGTGGAGCTCGGAACCGCGCTGAGTGTTGCGCAGTTTGCAAGCGTTGTCCACGGAAGATCGCCGATATTGAGAACGAGTTCTGTGCCGTCACCGACAAGTGAACCGATGTCAATGGAATCCGGGATCAGGTTATTGATCGCCTCTGTGGAAAGATCCAGACCAAGCGTGGTAAGATCAAGCAGCGGGCCTTCGCCGGCAAAAGAAGCAGCGAGACCTTCAAGGGAAACGATCTTGCCCTGATCGGAAAGAACTTTCTGAATATAGGTATTGAGTCTGTCTCCGTCTACCACATAAGCAAGACGCGGAAGAATCTTGATCAGACCATTGAGCGGATCCGCTGCGATCGGATCAACAACATTTGCGAACAGTGAATCCAGAATTGGCTTTAAGAATTCATCGGCAGCAACAGCGGCGCCGGATTCTTCCTTAACTGCGTAATAATTTGCCTTGTATTCCTCTGTTGTAGGCAGATCGTTCATGCCAAGCTGCTCAAGAAGAGGAAGAAGATTTTCATAAATGCTTGCGGCATAATTGCCGTCATCCGTTATCTGAGGATCAAACATTCTGAGACCGATATTAGCGGTTACAGTGAGGATGGAAACCTTAAACGAAATCTGTGCCTCGGGATCCAGCAGCTGTGTAATCGGGCGGAGCGCTGCAAGAAGCGCGTCAACAAATCCGTCTTTATCGCCGGATGTGAAGCCCCAATCTTCTGCTGTAAAGTCGATTGCCGCAATCTTATCCAAAATATTTGTGCCTTCCGGATCACCTTCTGCAACTTCCGCCGCGTTGATTTTTTCAACTACTGCGCTGAATTTGCTCTCCGGAAGAGAAGAAGTGAGGTATTCTGGTGTAATAACGCCGCTGACGATCTCGCCAAGCGTGATAAGACCTTCAATATCCGTGGTGTTATGAGAAAGCGTTGCGTAAAGATCATAGATCATGTTTACGATATCCGCAGTATAAAGATTCTGGCTCAGGATATCATTGATGTTTACGAAACCGCCTACAAGTCCGCCGAGTTTATCTACGAAAGACTGAATACCGCCTTCCGTCCAGGCAACCTTGCTGTTTGTAGGACGAACGAAATCCGTTGGCTGGAACGCCGCGATCTCATCTGAAAAATCATTTGTATCTTTGATCGGGGTAACGATCTGAACAAATTTGCTATACGTTTCCTCCGGGATAGCGCCTTTACTGTCTGCGCTGAGCTGCGCATACTTGCTCTTTGCTTCCGTAATAATTTCATCGGTAAGCGCATCCAGATCTAAACCGTCTATATACGCAACAAAATCATTTAACTGCGCCTCATTGATATAAGCGGTCGCCTGGCTGAGCAAATCAGAACCTGAGTAGGTGCTTACTTCCGGACGATTATTATATGCCTCTAAAGCATCTGTATTCTCATCATAAACAATCGGAACAGAAAGCGTGGCAGCAAACTTCAAAGTGGAACTGCTCATAATGCTGTCCGCCATGGATTTGGAATCTGCGCTCAGATTATTGTATGCTTCTACGGCTGCTTTTATTTCATCTAAATCAGCGCTGTCCGCATCTTCGATAAGCGTTTGACCAACGGAAATAACATCCTGTACCGCAGAGGTGATGCCTGCGTATTTGGATTCCAGCATTTCCAGAAGCATATCGCTTGTCTGTTCTGAAACCGCAACCTGGTCAGACTGAACAAGAGCATAATAATCCTGATATGCTTTCAGCATGGTAGCGCCATTCTGATCTGCTTTCCACTCAGCCGTCTTACTTGAATAACTATAGGAAATAAACGTGCTGTAGGATACGCTGGACGGATTCTTTCCGGCTTCCGTTTCATTATCCTGAACATTATTATACGCGTATTTGATTAAATAGCCGGTAGTTTTGGATGTTGCATCAAGGTTCATTTGATAGAAATAGAATCCGCCGTCACCGGAACTGGTTGCGGACAGATAGTTTGAAAACTCAAACTGCTGTGCATCAAATTCGATAACCGCCTTTGCCCAGGTCTCAAACGCAGTCTGCGCCTCGGCATTATCTTTCCAGCTGAAACTGCTGGATTCGAAATTACCTACACTGAAAAACGTTTTGTACACATCGTAAACTTCCTGATAAGACTGAGGAAGCGCACCTGCGGCTTCTTCAATAGCGTCCAGATGATTCATAGTTACATCTACATACTGCGCAGTGCTGTACGATGATTCATCCGGAAGCACTTCACGTGCCACAGACTGAGTTACATAGTAAAGGATAAAGCCATAATACGGCGCTGAAAGTTCCAGTTTCTGGTCTTCAGAAAGGGCTTTGAGCGCTGCTACAGAGGCGTCATAATCCTTTACGGCCTGCTCGTGTCTTTCCGCATTAGATGTTGAAAACAGATACGTGCGGTTATCATAAAACGCAGCTATTTTCGTTTCAACATCTGTTACAGCTGAATCCGAAGTTTCGCCTTCATCCGCGGCAATAGCATAAAATCCTGCCGTAAATGAAGAAAGCAGCATTACAACTGCAAGAAAAATGCTGAGCAGTTTTTTGCTTTTTTCATCTAAAACTCTCCTTTTTAGAAATTATTGCAAGTTTTAATAACAGACCGCTTGCATTTCGATTATATATTTATGTTATTTTATTGTCAAGATTTTTATCGATTTTATAAGGTTTTATTCTCGTTTTCGTTATTATATAATATAATTTACTTTACTATTTTGTGCAATTTTACTAATTTTAAGTTTTGCATAAATAACAGACCGTTTTTCTAATAACTGTCTCTTTATAATATAAAAATCAGAAAATTTCATATAAAAAAGAGAAGTTTTTCAATATTTATAATTTGCTGTATTTGTGCCATATACGAATTGTATATTTAAGCAAAAAAGCTCCTCCGCTCTGAATACAAAGCGGAGGAGCTTATACAGAATATAAATTTAAAACTTATCTTTGAAAACAAGCAAGAGCACAACGTCAACAACAAAAAGGCAAAGGGCAATAACGCCGCCTATGATTGCCTTTTTATTTTTCATTTGAGCCTGCTTTGATATTTCAACGCCTTTTTGCTTCATAACAAGCGGCACCGCTATTCCCATTGCGGCAAAAGCGGGGCAAATGCCTATTGTGCATATGCCTATTATAGACATTGTAAAAGCAAAAGTGGATAGTTTTTCCATTACGTCTTGATTTTTGTTACTCATTATTTTCACCTGCCAAAATCCCGTATTTATCTACAACACGGTTTATTTTTTTTATAAATCCCTGCCCGAAAAGCAGGAGAAACAAAGCCGTTGCGCCCCCGAATACTGCCGAAAACGGCACGCCGGCAGCATACACGGCAATTATTCCCGAAACAGTATATTCACTGAGCATAGTGAGCACGGAACTAAGATCCGCAACAATGCCGTAAAGCGCAAATGTGAGAATAAAACCCACCAGCGCAAGAAGCCATCTGTTTGTTTTAAGTTTTTTAAATATGAGCCCTGCGGCAAAGCCGACAAGGCCGAGAGCCACCATCTGAAACGGAGTCCACACGCCCTGCCCGAAGATGAAATTTGAAATAAAAGCGGAAAGCGCGCCTATTATATATCCTCTGCGAGCGCCAAGGCATACTGCGGACACAATAACCACCGCACCTATAGGCTTGAACTGGGGAATTAAATAAAACACGGCACGGGAAGCAACCGCAAGAGCAGTAAGTGCTGAGACAAGTGCTATTTCTCCGGCTGTGGGGGCTGAGCGTTCGTATGCCATAAAAAACGGCAAAAGCGAAAGCACAAGTATGATAGCGGCGGCAAGATAATACGAAGCGGAGTCTGAAAAGAAGATCATCCATACCGCAAGAAACACGAGAGCTATAACTATAAATGCGAAAAACAGAACATTTCCTTTACGCTTCATTGCTCACCTCCGCGTCATCAACGCAGACCATTCTGCCGTCAGTAAGTGCGGAAAGAGCCGTCGTGTAAATATCAAGAGCAGAGAAAAAGCGGCGGCGCGGCGCAGAGGAAACAATATGCCCGTTAAAAAGGAACGCGGCATTATCGGCGTATCTGCCCGCAAATTCCAAATCGTGGGTGGAAAGGATTATAGTTTTACCCTGCCTGCACCACGAGTGCAGAATTTCCGCAAGCTGCCGTCTGAAAACTGCGTCCGTGCCTTTTGTGGGCTCATCAAGCAGGAATATATCGGCATCTGTCTGTTCTATCTTAGCCAAAGCAAGGCGTTGAGCCTCCCCTCCGCTCAAGTCAAACGGATTTCTGTTTTTCAGCCTTTCAAGAGAGAAACGGCGCAATATTTCATCATTTTGTATCTCTTCACCTACGGTATCGCTCAAAAACAGCGTATGGACATTCTGAGGTAAATAAGCTGTTTTTCCGTTTTTCTTTATCTTCCCGCCGTATGGGCGAAGAACGCCGCCGAGACATTTTAGCAATGTGGTTTTACCACAGCCGTTAGCGCCGACTATTACATTTATCTTCCCCGCTTTTGCTTTATAATCTGTGCCGAAAAGCACATCGGGAGCGTTTCTTTTGTATGCGAATGCCAGTTTTTTTACCGTAACAGCATTTTCACCGTCTTCACATTCAGCCACAGGCTTTTCTTTAATATCTTTTATCTCTTGGCGCGCAGCCGCAAAATCAAGAGTTCTGCTTTTCAACAGTCTTGTATACGGGGGAAGCATAAGCGCCATATCGCTGTTTTTCTCGGTCAAAAAATGCGCAAACTCATCAGGCGCTGAGCAAAATTCTGCTTTTCCGTTTTCAAGAAAAACCACCTTATCCGCTAAGCCGAGCATTGCGGAAGAATGTTCGCACATTACAACCGTAACGCCTCTGTCCCTGTTCAGCCTAAGCACTGCGTCTCTGAAATTCATTGCGGAAACAGGATCAAGCTGAGAGCAAGGCTCATCAAGAAGCAGAATACGAGGATTAACTGAAACGGCGCACGCAAGTGCAAGCAGCTGTTTTACACCGCCTGACAAATCCTGAGTTTTTTCGTTTATGTACTTATTGAGATTAAAATAGCTTGCTGTCTGCGCTATTATCAATGATATTTTTTCGTTGTCGAACCCCTTGTTTTCAAGTGAAAAAGCAAGTTCCCCGATTACGGTATCGGTTATTATATTGCTTTCTGTATTCTGGCCTACAAAGCCGATCTCAGTCTGCTCAACACTGATACTGCCGCTCATTTTGCCGTAAGGCGCTATTTCTTTTTTGAGCAGGCGCAGAAGAGTGCTTTTTCCGCTCCCGGATCTTCCGCAGAGCAGTACAAGCTCTCCCGGGCTGACAGTAATGTTTACATCCGAAAGGGCATTTTCATCACTGCCGGGGTATCTGAATGTTAAATTTTTGACTTCAATAACCGCCATCTGATATCCTCCGACAGGTCTGTTATAAGCGGCATCAAACACAGCGCAATCCACATGATAAGTGATGTTGCGCTTATATTTGAAAGCCGCAGATGTTCATAATACTCAAATTCAAAAGAACCGTTTATCATGGCAACCACTTGCACGGCGCAAAACGCCGCCGATATAAAAACGAATACGCCGTCCTCAAATCTGAATTTATACGGCGAATAGTGTTTCTTTCCTTTTTTAAAGCCTCTTGCGCGCATGGTTTGCGCCGTTTCTATGCTTTGCTCAAGCGATATCGAGACCAGCGCGGAAAAACGCTTCATTGTATTTTTTAATCCGTTTGTTTCATTGCCTATTCCCTGCTGCGCTTCTTTAAGCTGAGAAGCAGTTTTTATCATCAGCGGCAGAAATCGCAGTGCCGTTGAGAAAGTAAGCACAAGATTTGGAGCTAACCAGCCGAAAAGCGCTGTAAATTTTTCACTTGTTATAATCTCGGAATATGCCGAAAACCACACAATAACCGCCGAAAGCATTATACCGATGCATGCACCGTATGCAAGCGGTTCAAATGAAAACTCCAAATCACCTAAAGAAAACAGTACCGTTTTTCCGTATCTGCAAAAAATCATATTGAAAACAGCTGCAAGAATTACAACGGGTACTATGAATTTCAGCTGAGCTGCAGTGCGCCTTGCGCCGAGCAGGCGCAGGCTGTAGAGCACAGAGCAGACAAGGCTGACAGCCGAATACACCGGGTTGATAAACACCAATGATACGGCAATTACAAAAATAAAAAAGAGGAGGCAGACGGCGGGATGAAACTTTGAAAACCTATCCATATCTGCTCCTCCGAAAATCAAAACTCTATTCCGCGGCGTGCGGGAACGCCTAAATCGTAAGGATGACGCTCCTTGCGCATAAAAGTAATATAATCCGCTTTATCCCAAACAACTTCGCATTTTGAGTGCCCCGTTATAACATATTCCTTATCAGGGCTGAAACGGAGATTTTTCACAAACTCTTCACCCAGAAGCGGCAGCACATCAAGAAACTCATCGAGAACTATAACATCTTTATCACACGAAAAAGCGCTTTCAGCCGCTTGCTTTGCCCACTTGGCATAAGCATCCTTTTCCTGCTGTGTCATGCTGAAAAGAAATGGCAGTTTATCCGGATTCTGATAAAACTGTATATCACATTTTGCAAGCCGCTCTGAAGAATTATTATCTTTTAAAAACGAGTAGAAAACTGCTGATTTGCCCGCTCCGCAGGCACGCAGTGCAAGCCCGAGAGCGGCGGAAGTTTTACCTTTTCCGTCTCCGTAATAAACATGAATCATCTGATTCTTACATCCTGTTTTGTTTGGAATCTGTATCCGTACTGATCAAGAATGTGCATCTTATTTAATGCTATCATTGTGCCCTTTGAAACACAGAGCTCTGCACGCGGCGCAATTGTTACATCAAGATTCAAGGCCTGAGAGAACAATTTATCAATACCGTATATCTCAGAGCATCCGCCCGTGAGGATAACGCCGGAATCCTTTATATCCGCAACAAGCTGAGGAGTGGTACGCTCAAACAGAACGGACGCCGCGCCTGTAAGCTCCTCAAAAAGCGGTTTCAGGCACTCATATATCTCATTGCCGGTTATCTCAACAACGCACGGCATACCCGAAAACATATCTCGTCCTTTTGCCTGCATGCTTACATCTTCTTCGCGTTCAACAGCCCCGGCAATACGATTTTTTATCTCTTCTGCCATTCTTTTTCCTATAAGCACACCGTATTTATCACGCATATGGCGTGTGATTTCCTCATCAAAAGTATCACCTGCCACACGCAGTGTATCTATCTGGCTCATGCTTCCCTGGCTGATAACCGCCATATCGGTAGTACCGCCGCCGATATCTATAACGAAGGCGCCCGTTGGCTGAAGCGGGTCTATTCCCGCTCCGAAAGCAGCGCAAAGCGGCTCCTCAACAAGGCATACTGATCTTGCGCCGGCAGTTATGATAACGGAGATGAGCGTACGCCTTTCAACATCTGTTGCAAGCGCGGAAACAGCCGCAACAACACGGGGCTTGAAAATACTTTTTTTGATTATTTTATTTATAAAAAACTGTACCATGCGGCAGGCGATTGAATAATTAGTTATCGCTCCGCCCACTATGGGCTGAATTACGGATACTCCGCTCGGCTCCCTGCCCTCAAGATAATATGCTCTTCTGCCGGCATAAAGGATCTTTTCCGTCTGAGTGTCATATGCAACATAAGACGGTTCGTTAACCACAACTCCTTTGCCGGGCACGGAGATAACTATTGAGCTTGTGCCGAGGTCTATTCCCAAATCATAACCGAACATAATTTCATTCCTTAATATAAACAGCCCGCGTTTTCTGACGCGGGATTATAAGCGTCATATAAATGTTACTGTAAAAAAGGGTTATTGTCAACAGTTAAAAAATGAAGAAGCGCGCTGTAACGGCGGCTTTTTTTGTCATTCTCCACCATTGCTCTGACATTGCTTTCGGTGCCCACAAGAACTATAAGTTTTTTAGCTCTTGTAACCGCTGTATAAAAAAGATTTCTGTAAGCGAGTTTCTGCGGCGTTGCTACAACGGGTATTATTACGCCGTCAAATTCGGAGCCTTGGCTTTTATGTACAGTCATGGCATACGCAAGCTCAAGCTCACCCACATTTTCAACTGAATACATAGCCTCACGATCATCAAATTTTACATTGATTATATCCGCCGCACGGTCTATGCGTGTGAGTATTCCGATATCTCCGTTAAAAACGCCCATACCGTTATCATCGGATTTGAACCACGGAATATCGTAATTGTTTTTGATCTGCATGACCTTATCACCCTCACGCAGTATATATCCGCGTGAAACTATCTCGTTTTTACCCCTCTTTGGCGGATTGAGCTGTTTTTGCAGCATTATGTTTATATTCTGAGAACCAGTTTCACCTATTTTGCTGGGGCAGAGCACCTGCAGATCTGAAACAGGATCCATTGAGTAAGCCGCCGGCAGACGCCTTGTAACAAGATCAACTATCTTGCGGCAGGCGGAGATGGGAACCGTTTCGTGCATCATAAAGAAATCAGAATCAACACCGTTATCAGTTGTAACGGGCATTTCGCCCTTCACAACACGGTGTGCGTTTGTAACTATAAGACTTTGCATTGCCTGGCGGAATATCTTATCAAGCTCAACAACAGGGATAAGTCCGCTTTTTATCATATCGCTGAGTACATTACCCGCTCCTACGGGAGGCAGCTGATCTTTATCTCCGACCATAATAAGCCGTGCGCGAAGCGGCAAAGCGTCAAGCAACGCATCGAACAGAAAGATATCAACCATTGACAGCTCATCAACAATCACAGCATCCACGTCAAGAGGGTTCTTGTGATTATGAACAAACACGGGTTCATCACTGCCGTCTTTGTATTCTACCTCAAGCAGGCGGTGTACGGTCTTTGCTTCACATCCGGTAAGCTCAGTCATACGCTTTGCGGCTCTGCCTGTCGGCGCCGCAAGTGCAACATCAAGCCCCCTGTTTTGCATAAGAGTAATAATTCCCTTAACGGTAGTTGTTTTTCCCGTACCGGGCCCGCCTGTAAGAATAAGCGACCCTTTATTGACTGCTATCTCGATTGCTTTTCGCTGTTTTGCGTCAAATTCTATATCATTTGCCTTTTCAAACGCATATATCTCAGCGCCCGAGATTTCACTCTCCTGCGGAGGATAATTCACAAAGACTTTTATTCTGTCTGCTATATCCTTTTCGGCGTTATACGCAGACGGAGTGAACAGAAACTGACGGCCGTCGATATCCTCAGTGATAAGGCGGTGATATTCAACGGCGTCGTCCACGGCTATCTGAGCAACGTCATCAGAGCAGGAAAGATATGCTTTTGCCGTTCGAACAACGGAATCTCGGGGAAGGCATGTATGACCGTTTGAAATGTTGTGATCAACAATATGTTCCACAAGCGACTGCGCACGCAAACCTGGCGATACAGGCTCATCAAGCTCTTCGGCAATCTCCTCTGCACGGTCAAAATCATAAATTCCTGCCGCGACAAAATCATAAGGGTTATCATCAAAAACCTCAACGGCGTTTTCATGAAAGAAATTATATGCGTCAAACGCTTCCTTATGCGTAAGCCCTTTTTGCTTTAGTTCCTCTATTGTTTGACGGGAAGCAAATTTTTCTATAAAACTGCGCTGTATTTTTCTTGCAGCGGGCTTGCTTATGCCCTTTATGGAGGAAAGGCGGTCAATGTCCTTTTCAATTACGTCAAAAGATTCAGAACCAAAAGCGTTTACTATCTTCTCAGCAGTTGCTCTGCCAACGCCTTTAATTATACCGCTTGAAAGATAGCGCAGTATTCCTGCCGCATCCTGCGGGAGTGTTTCGGTAAGGGTATCTGCTTTAAACTGCCTGCCGTAAGACGGATGCACAGTCCACTCACCCGACGCCTCTATCTGCGAGCCAACAGCAAGCTGTGAAAAGTTGCCCACAACGGTAACAGCTTCATTGCCGCATGATATTTCCATAACGGTATAACCGTTATCCTGATTGTAAAAGGTAATTTCCTCAACGGTGCCTTTTATAGATTCAAGCTTTTTTTCAGCCATAAATTTCACCTTTAAAATTGTACCATAATCATTAATAAAAATAAAGGCGGCGAATGATTTTTTTAGAGTTGGGCTTAATTTTTCTGAAGCATATAACAGAATTTAAAAGAAAAAGAGCAGTCCGAAGACCGCTCTTTTTTGTTATCTGATTTTTGAAAGCACTTTATTTGCAAAAGGAATACAAAGAAGTGAAATTATAAATGTAGCAATTATGCTTATACAGATAAAAACAACGTTTTTTTCAGGCAAAACGTATTCCATCGCGGTATTTATCAGCGCCATTATTTCCATATGAGTTGCCATAATTATAATGCTGTTTATACCGCAATAGTTCAACACCTTCAATTTAAATTTCCCGATAAGCTTGCAAAACAGCATAAGCATTATGCTTCCTACCGTGCCATTTATATAAAAAAGAATACTGTTTTTACCAAAAGACAAGGCAGCAAAGCTTACTTTGCTATTCACTACCGTTAATGCAATATTTATCGCAAGCAGCAAAACAAATAGCGGTATTATGTATTTTTTTACTTGATTTAACAATTGCGGAGATTTGTTTTTGAAATCTCTAAGCAATATACCTATGCAAATATACGCACTTGCCAATCCGCCTCTCAGCAGTACATTTATTATTGCAATTTCATGCGGTACCAAACAGCATAAAACAGCAATGCAGATGACGGCGATCGTTAAAAATATCCGGTTCCCATTAAAGAGTTTTAAAAGCAATATGTTTATTATAATTCCGAAAAACAGACACGGCAAAAACCAGTCCGCCTTTATACCTATCATAAATATCCAGTTAAAAAGCAAGGTTAATTCATTCTTAACAGAGATATCCCGCTGGATAATATCTTTTGCAACTTCTATTAAAAGCACGCAAAATCCTATAAGATAATATGGAAGTATAAGTGATTTTAAATATTTTTTCAGCACTTTGGAAAAAGGCTGAGAAATGGTGGTTTCTTTGATAAGGAAACCGCTAAGAACCATGAAAACCGGCATATGAAAAGAATATATCCAAATATTGAGCCAATTATCGCCCTCCAAATCGTGAGCGATAAGGACTAAAATAATGGCTATTCCTTTTACATAATTAATCCACGGAGTAAAATTTTTACCTTTAGTTGAATTAATATAATCAGCCTTAAATAAGTTGATCTTACCCATATATTATATACCCTGAAAATTCAAAAGAGCAGTCCGAAGACTGCTCTTTTTATTAAAAAGAATTACTCGTCGATCTCTGTTACAACGCCTGAACCTACTGTTCTGCCGCCTTCACGGATAGCGAAACGAAGACCCTTTTCGATAGCGATAGGAGTGATAAGCTCAACATCCATAAGAACGTTATCTCCGGGCATGCACATCTCTGTGCCTTCAGGAAGAGTAATAACACCAGTAACGTCAGTTGTTCTGAAATAGAACTGAGGACGATAGTTGTTGAAGAAAGGAGTATGACGGCCGCCTTCATCCTTAGTCAGTACGTAAACCTGACCCTTGAACTTGGTGTGGGGATGAATTGAACCTGGCTTTGCAAGAACCTGTCCTCTCTGGATCTCAGTTCTCTGAACACCACGAAGAAGTGCACCTACGTTATCACCAGCCTGTGTGAAGTCAAGTGACTTACGGAACATTTCAAGACCTGTGCAAACTGTCTTTCTGATTTCGGGCTTAATACCAACGATTTCAACTTCCTCGTTGAGCTTAAGAACACCACGCTCTACTCTACCAGTAGCAACAGTACCACGGCCTGTGATTGTCATAACATCCTCTACGGGCATAAGGAACGGAAGGTTCTCATCACGCTCAGGAGTGGGGATGTAAGAGTCAACAGCTGCAAGGAGCTCTCTGATGCAATCGCAAGCAGGATCGTCATTTGAAGGAGCGTTAAGAGCGTTAAGAGCTGAACCTCTGATGATCGGAATGTCATCTCCGGGGAATTCATACTCCGTCCATCTGAGCAGCACCGGTGATCATGTTCTTGATATAGTCAGCATGGCCGGGGCAGTCAACGTGAGCATAGTGACGAGTTTCTGTCTCATACTCAACGTGTGCAGTGTTAATTGTGATACCACGCTCTCTCTCTTCGGGAGCCTTATCAATATCAGCATAGTCCTCAAACTTAGCGTGACCTTCATTTGCAAGATACTTTGTAATAGCCGCTGTAAGAGTTGTCTTACCATGGTCAACGTGTCCGATGGTACCGATGTTTACATGCGGTTTAGAACGGTTAAACTTTTCTTTTGCCATTGGATTTTCCTCCTTAGAAATTTAGGTAGATAAATTGTTATGATTATTTTATCAAAGCACAGATAAAATATCAAGTGTTTTTAGTAATTTTGTTTAATTAAAGGATCAAATTAATCCTTTTTGGTTCTTGTGGAAATGATTTCCTCAGAAATTGACTTCGGAACCTGCTCATAGCCGTCCGGCTCCATGGTGTACTGACCGCGGCCCTGGGTCTTTGAACGAAGATCATTTACATAGCCAAACATTTCAGAAAGCGGAACACGAGCGTTAACCTGCTTTGCGCCTGCTCTGTCTTCCATACCCTGAATCTGGCCACGGCGTGAGTTAAGGTCGCCGATAACATCGCCCATGTATTCCTCAGGTACGATTACGGTTACTTTCATCATAGGCTCAAGAATAACGGGGTTTGCTTTCTTAGCAGCGTCTTTGAACGCCATAGAACCTGCGATCTTGAATGCCATTTCAGATGAGTCTACCTCATGATAAGATCCATCGTAAAGCTCAACTTTGATATCAACCATGGGGTAACCGGCGAGAACGCCGCTCTTCATTGCGCCCTGAATACCTGCGTCAACAGCGGGGATATATTCCTTAGGAATAGCACCGCCGACAACGGAGTTAATGAATTCATAGCCCTTGCCGATACCGTTTTCATCAAGGTTCGGTGACATACGGATCTTAACATGACCGTACTGACCTGAACCGCCTGACTGACGCTTATACTTAGTATCAGACATTGATTCGGACTGAATTGTTTCTTTATAAGCAACCTGAGGAGCACCGATATTAGCTTCAACCTTGAATTCACGAAGCATACGGTCTACGATAATTTCAAGATGAAGTTCGCCCATGCCGGCGATAATAGTCTGGCCTGTTTCCTCATCGGTATAAACCTTGAATGTGGGGTCTTCTTCAGCAAGCTTTGCAAGAGCGATACCCATCTTTTCCTGACCGGCTTTGGTCTTGGGCTCAACAGCAACACGGATAACGGGATCCGGGAAGTTCATTGACTCAAGGATGATGGGATGGTCTTCATCGCAGAGAGTATCACCTGTTGTGGTGTTCTTGAGACCTACGGCAGCGGCGATATCGCCTGCGTAAACCTCTGTAATATCTTCTCTGTGGTTTGCATGCATCTGAAGGATTCTACCCATTCTCTCTCTGTGGCCCTTAACAGAGTTATAAACCTGAGAACCAGCTGTGAGAACGCCCGAATATACACGGAAGTAGCAGATCTTACCAACAAACGGGTCTGTTGCAATCTTGAATGCAAGAGCTGAGAAAGGCTCTGAATCTGAAGAATGACGATATTCTTCTTCGTCAGTCTCAGGATTTACGCCCTTGATTGATTCAACGTCGGTAGGAGCCGGCATGAATTCAACAATAGCGTCAAGGAGCGGCTGAACGCCCTTGTTTCTGTAAGATGTACCGCAAGTGATGGGTACCATATTACAGCTGCAGGTTGCCTTTCTGATAGTCTTTTTAATTTCGTCGACAGTGAGTTCCTGACCGTCGAAATATTTTTCCATAAGTTCTTCGTCCTGCTCCGCAACAGCTTCAAGAAGCTTTTCACGATATTCCTGAGCAAGCTCTTTCATATCCTCCGGAATTTCCTCACGGCGGATATCGTTGCCCATATCGTCATAATAGATTTCAGCATCCATATTGATAAGGTCTACGATACCTCTGAAGGTATCCTCAGAACCGATAGGAAGCTGAATCGGAACAGCGTTGCACTTAAATCTGTCTTTTACCATGTTAAGAACATTGTAAAAGTCTGCGCCCATAATATCCATTTTATTTACATAGATCATACGGGGAACATTATAATCGTCAGCCTGACGCCATACGGTTTCAGACTGAGGCTCTACGCCGCCCTTTGCGCAAAGAACGGTAACAGCGCCGTCAAGTACACGCAGTGAACGCTGAACTTCAACAGTGAAGTCAACGTGGCCCGGTGTATCAATAATGTTAATCCTGTGATTTTTCCAAAAACAGGTTGTAGCGGCGGAGGTGATTGTGATACCTCTTTCCTGCTCCTGCGCCATCCAGTCCATTGTGGCAGCGCCGTCATGGGTTTCGCCGATCTTATGATTTATTCCCGTATAATAAAGGATACGCTCGGTAGTTGTTGTTTTACCGGCATCAATGTGCGCCATAATACCAATATTTCTTGTCTTTTCAAGAGATACTTTTCTTGGCATAATATCCTCCTAATCTGATTATGGGATTAATATCTGAAATGAGCAAAAGCCTTGTTTGCCTCTGCCATCTTATGAGTATCATCACATTTCTTAACTGCGCCGCCTGTTTTATTAACAGCGTCCATAATCTCCGCAGCAAGGCGTTCTTTCATTGTTCTTTCAGAACGCTCACGGGCATAAGCCGTAATCCAACGCAGACCGAGAGTCTGGCGTCTTTCGGGGCGAACCTCAAGCGGAACCTGATAAGTTGCACCGCCGACACGGCGAGCCTTTACCTCAAGGGTAGGCATAACGTTTTCCATTGCGGCCTGGAAAGCCTCAAGGGGATCGTTACCCGTTTTTTCTTTAATGATGTCAAACGCGCCGTAAACGATTTTCTGCGCGACACCCTTTTTTCCGTCATACATGATGTTGTTGATAAGACGCGTTACAAGCTTTGAGTTGTAAAGCGGATCGGGCAACACATCACGCTTAGCGATTTGGCCTCTTCTTGGCATCTTCGCTTCCCTCCTTCATAATTAATAATGAGTTCATAGGTACTCGGTTTTCCCGTGGAGTCAACAAGTAGGCTATACCGCATATACATTATATATAAAAGGTATAAACTATTGTTTTTCCGATAGGGGTCTACTGCTTATTTCTTAGCAGCCTTAGGCTTCTTTGCGCCATACTTTGAGCGCGCCTGCATTCTGCCGTTTACGCCCTGTGTATCAAGAGTTCCGCGGATGATGTGGTAACGCACACCGGGAAGGTCCTTAACACGTCCGCCGCGCACCATAACAACAGAGTGTTCCTGAAGATTGTGGCCAACGCCGGGAATATAAGCTGAAACTTCCATTCCGTTTGTAAGGCGTACACGGGCAATCTTACGAAGTGCGGAGTTAGGCTTTTTAGGTGTAGCAGTCTTTACTGCTGTGCAAACGCCGCGCTTCTGAGGAGAGCAGTTATCATTCATAACATTTTTCTTTGTGTTAAGGCTCTTCAAAAGTGCCGGCGCCTTAGCCTTTTTCTCTACAGACTTTCTGCCTGTTCTGACTAACTGATTAAAGGTAGGCAATAGTTTATATCTCCTTTCTGCAAAATTTATGCGCCGTATATGCGCATAGACCGGCGTTTTTCACAAAGAAAAGCGCCCGTTTACACGCACATATTGAGGCAGGCAAAAAGCCTGCCTCAATATTTTGTGCATTAGTGCCAAATTAATTAAAAATATTTGTTAAATGTGCTGTTTTTCCACTCACACAATTACCAAGTATATCACTCAGAGGCATTGTTTGTCAATAGTTTTTGCAGCTGTTCCAGATTTAAAATTTCTTCTTTTCCGTCAGAAGAAAGATAGCTTGGAATAACATCCACATCACGGAACACATCCATACCTGTGCCTGCGGGAACCAGTTTACCGATGATAACGTTCTCTTTAAGACCGATAAGCGGATCAACCTTGCCCTTGATAGCGGCATCAGTAAGAACTCTTGTTGTTTCCTGGAATGACGCAGCTGAAAGGAATGAATCTGTTGCAAGTGAAGCCTTGGTGATACCCATAAGAACAGGAATACGTGTTGCCTTTTTAAGACCCGTCTCTCCTGCTGCAATTCTGGCATCAATTCTGTCATTTTCTTCCTCAACAGCAGCAACATCAACCATTGTTCCGGAAACAAGATCAGTATCTCCGGCATCGTCAACCGTACACTTCTTGAGCATCTGACGAACGATTACCTCGATGTGCTTATCGTTGATATCAACACCCTGAGTACGGTAAGCAAACTGAACTTCCTGAATAAGGTAATTATAAACAGCCTCTTCACCGAGAATAGCAAGAATGTCGTTCGGGTTCTTTGAACCGTAAGTGAGTTCCTGACCCTTAACAACATGCGCGCCCTCTGTGATTTCCTCACGAATTCTGAAACCGTAAGGAATGAGGTATTTCTTTTCTTCAAGCGTATCATTGTTTGTAACAACGATATGCTGAGCTTTCTTAACCTCTTCGAATCTGACTGTACCGTCAATCTCCGAAAGGATAGCGTACTGCTTCGGCTTTCTTGCCTCGAAAAGTTCCTCAACTCTGGGAAGACCCTGTGTAATATCTTCACCGCCTGCGATACCGCCGGTATGGAACGTTCTCATTGTAAGCTGTGTACCGGGCTCACCGATTGACTGAGCAGCTATGATGCCGACAGCCTCGCCGACCTGAACAGGCTCGTTGAACGCAAGGTTTGAACCGTAGCACTTGCGGCATACGCCATGGCGTGACTTACATGTGATAAGTGAGCGTATCTTTACTTCCTTGATACCAGCAGCAACAATCTTATCTGCCGTATCCTTGGTGATCATTTTATCAGGTGTGGCAATAACCTCGCCCGTATTCGGGTCTGTTACCTCATTGAGCGGGAATCTGCCGACAAGACGCTCATTGAGTGATTCAAGCTCACGGTTACCATCCATGATTGCCTTAACAACGATACCATCATTGCAGCCGCAGTCATCATCACGAATAATAACATCCTGAGAAACGTCTACAAGACGTCTTGTAAGGTAACCTGAGTCAGCAGTACGAAGAGCCGTATCGGCAAGACCTTTACGCGCACCTCTTGAAGAAATGAAGTATTCAAGAATATTCAGACCTTCACGGTAGTTAGCGCGGATGGGGATTTCGATTGTTTTACCAGCAGTATTCGCGATAAGTCCGCGCATACCTGCAAGCTGACGAAGCTGAGCGGTACTACCACGAGCACCTGAATCTACCATCATGTGGATCGGGTTATGAGTACCGTCAAAGTTTGAAGTAAGCTCGTTGGTAACTTTATTTGTACAATCCTCCCAAGCCTTAATTACGGCTGAGGAACGCTCTTCGTTTGTGATAAGACCGTAATTGTAGTTGAGAGTGATCTCATCAACTTTCTTTTCAGCCTCATCAAGGAATTCTTTTTTAGCATCCGGAATAAGAGCGTCGCATACAGCAACGGTGGTACCGGAAACTGTTGAATATTTATAGCCCTGAGCCTTGATTGCGTCAAGTGCAACAGATGCTACAGAAACGCCGTGAACGGAGATAAGTTTATCAACTATCTTTCCGAGTTCGCCCTTCTTTACAACAAAGTCTATTTCGGGTTTGAACTCAAGCTCCGGCTTTGAACGGTCAACAAATCCAAGATCCTGAGGAATAGGATTGTTGAAGATAACTCTGCCGATAGTGGTTATGATAACAGCGCTCTTTGTGCCGCTTTCTGTATCCTTTGTTACACGGATTTTAGCGGGAGAGTGCATACCCAGAGAACCCTCCTGATATGCCATCATAGCCTCGTCTTTATCTCTGTATATCTTATATGATTTATAGATAGAGAACTCTGAAACAAGTTCGTCATCAACATCTGAGCAAAGAAGCTGAGAATCTGAATACTTGCCGTTTACCTTTGCCTTTACGTCCTCAAAAGAGATTTCGTTTGTTCTCTCTTCATCCTGGAAGAACTTAGGCTGGCCGGGCTCGCCCTCTTTGATCATTGTAAGATAGTAAGAACCGATAACCATATCCTGTGTAGGAACTGTTACAGGCTTACCGTCTGAAGGCTTGAGCAGGTTGTTGGCAGCAAGCATAAGAAGTCTTGCCTCTGCCTGTGCCTCAGCTGAAAGAGGAACGTGAACAGCCATCTGGTCACCGTCGAAGTCAGCATTGAACGCTGTGCAGGCAAGCGGATGAAGCTTAATAGCTCTGCCCTCTACAAGAACGGGCTCAAATGCCTGAATACCAAGGCGGTGAAGTGTGGGAGCACGGTTGAGCATTACGGGGTGGTCTTTAATAACTACCTCAAGAGCATCCCATACTGCAGGATCCTGCGCTCTTTCAACCTTTTTCCTTGCTGATTTGATATTTGAAGCGGCACCTGTTGCAACAAGGCGTTTCATAACGAAAGGCTTGAAAAGCTCAATTGCCATTTCCTTGGGAAGGCCGCACTGGTGCATTTTAAGTTCAGGGCCTACAACGATAACGGAACGTCCTGAATAGTCAACACGCTTACCGAGAAGGTTCTGACGGAAACGTCCCTGCTTACCCTTGAGCATATCGGAAAGAGATTTAAGAGGACGGTTGCTGGGGCCTGTAACGGGTCTGCCTCTGCGGCCGTTATCAATAAGCGCGTCAACAGCTTCCTGAAGCATTCTCTTTTCGTTTCTTACGATAATATCGGGTGCGCCGAGCTCAAGAAGTCTCTTGAGACGGTTGTTTCTGTTAATAACTCTTCTGTAAAGGTCATTGAGGTCTGATGTTGCAAATCTGCCGCCGTCAAGCTGAACCATAGGTCTGATGTCGGGCGGGATTACGGGGATAACATCAAGAATCATCCACTCAAGCTTGTTGCCGCTCTTGCAGAAAGCGTCTACAACATCAAGTCTCTTGAGAAGACGCACTCTCTTCTGACCTGTTGCGTTTTCAAGTTCCGCGTTGAGTTCATCACGGAGCTGGAACACATCTATATCCTGAAGAAGCTTTTTGATAGCCTCAGCGCCCATTCCTGCCTCGAAATCATCCTCATAGCGCTCACGCATATCTGCGTATTCTTTTTCGTTGAGGATCTGCATTTTCTCAAGCGGGGTATCGCCGGGATCGGTTACGATATAAAGCGCGAAATAAAGAACTTTTTCAAGATAACGCGGGCTTATATCAAGCACAAGGCCGAGACGGCTGGGTATTCCCTTGAAATACCAGATATGGGAAACAGGAGCGGCAAGCTCGATATGACCCATACGCTCACGTCTTACCTTTGAACGTGTGATCTCTACGCCGCAGCGCTCGCAGACTTTGCCTTTATAGCGGATTCTCTTATACTTTCCGCAGTGACACTCCCAGTCCTTGGTAGGTCCGAAGATCTTTTCGCAGTAAAGGCCGTCCTTCTCAGGCTTAAGAGTTCTGTAATTTATTGTTTCCGGCTTTGTAACCTCGCCGTAAGACCATTCACGAATCTTTTCAGGAGAGGCAAGGCCGATTCTTATTGAACTGAATTCGTTTTGATTTTCCATTTGGAAGCACTCCTTTATATATAATGTAATGCAGGTTTTCGGTCAGTGATTATTCGTCATAATCGTCATTCTGTGTATTGCTGAACAGATCGTCCAAATCAGAATCCTGACCTGCTTCCTCGCCGTCTTCCTCGGGATTTTGGAAAGAATAGCCGTCGCCGTTCGTTTCAAAATCGTTTACCTCGGAAAATGCGTTTTCATCTATCGGCTGAATTTCCGTGCCGTCATCAATATCCTGCTTGAGCTCTACCTCGTTGCCGTTCTTATCTCTGAGCTGAACGTCAAGTCCGAGAGCCTGAAGTTCCTTGAACAGAACCTTGAAGGATTCGGGAGTTCCGGCAGGCGGAATATTTTCGCCCTTTACAATAGCCTCATAGGTCTTAACTCTGCCTGAAACATCATCCGACTTAACGGTGATAATCTCCTGAAGAGTGTAGGCAGCGCCGTAAGCCTCAAGTGCCCAAACTTCCATTTCACCGAAACGCTGACCGCCGAACTGGGCTTTACCGCCGAGCGGCTGCTGCGTAACCATGCTGTAAGGACCTGTTGAACGAGCGTGGATCTTATCGTCAACAAGGTGATGGAGCTTGAGGTAATACATATAACCTACTGTTATGGGGTTATCAAATTTCTCACCTGTTCTGCCGTCCGTAAGGATCGTTTTACCGTCTTCGGAAAGGCCTGCAAGGCGGAGACATTCGCGGATATCGTCCTCGTGAGCTCCGTCAAATACGGGTGTGCACATCTTCCAGCCGAGCGCCTTAGCCGCATAGCCGAGATGAACCTCAAGTACCTGACCGATGTTCATACGTGAAGGTACGCCGAGAGGGTTAAGAACAATATCAAGCGGTCTGCCGTCCGGAAGGAACGGCATATCTTCCTGCGGAAGTACACGTGAAACAACGCCCTTGTTTCCGTGACGGCCCGCCATTTTATCGCCCACCTGGATTTTTCTCTTCTGGGCAATATAAATTCTTACTTTCTTATTAACGCCGGGGCTGAGTTCTTCGCAGTCCTTGCGCTCAAAATGCTTAACATCAACAACGATACCGTACTCACCGTGAGGAACTCGGAGTGAAGTATCTCTTACTTCTCTTGCCTTTTCTCCGAAAATAGCACGAAGAAGTCTTTCTTCTGCAGTGAGTTCTGTTTCGCCCTTAGGTGTTACCTTGCCGACAAGGATATCTCCTGTATGAACTTCTGCGCCCACACGGATAATACCGTCTTCGTCAAGATCTTTAAGAGCGTCTTCGCCGACGTTGGGAATATCGCGTGTGATTTCTTCGGGGCCGAGCTTTGTATCTCTTGCCTCAACCTCGTGCTCCTCAATGTGGATCGAGGTGTAGACATCTTCACGCACCATTTTTTCATTGATAAGAACAGCGTCCTCGTAGTTGTAGCCTTCCCATGTCATAAAGCCGATGAGGGCATTCTTACCGAGTGAAATTTCACCGTTGCAGGTTGCGGGACCGTCTGCAATTACCTGACCGGCCTCAACCTTCTGGCGGATTGAAACGATGGGTCTCTGGTTTATGCAGGTATCCTGGTTGGAGCCGCTGAACTTGATAAGCTCATATCTGTCCACATCGCCTTTTTTAACGGTGATTTCTATTGATTCGGCGTCTACCGCAGTAACGGTACCGCCGCGCTTTGCGATTACAACAACGCCTGAGTCGTAAGCGGCTTTATATTCCATGCCGGTGCCTACAACAGGAGCTTCCGTCTTGAGAAGCGGAACTGCCTGCCTCTGCATGTTTGCACCCATAAGAGCACGGTTTGCGTCATCGTTTTCAAGGAAAGGAATCATTGCGGTAGCAACTGAAACTACCATCTTAGGCGAAACGTCCATGAAGTCTACCTTTTCCGGCTCGCAGGTGATGAACTCATCCCTGTGGCGGCAGGTAACTCTCTTGTTGGTAAATCTGCCGTTTTCATCAAGAGGTTCGTTTGCCTGTGCAACAACATAGTTATCCTCAACATCAGCGGTCATATATACAACCTCTGAGGTTACAACGCCTGTTTCCTTATCAACTCTGCGGTAAGGAGCCTCTATGAAGCCGTATTCGTTGAGGCGGCTGTAACATGCAAGGTAAGAGATAAGACCGATGTTTGGACCTTCGGGAGTTTCGATGGGGCACATTCTGCCGTAATGAGTATAATGAACGTCGCGGACTTCGAATCCGGCTCTGTCTCTTGAAAGACCGCCGGGGCCGAGAGCGGAAAGTCTTCTCTTATGAGTAAGTTCCGCAAGCGGGTTATTCTGATCCATGAACTGTGAAAGCGGAGAAGAGCCAAAGAACTCTTTGATTGCCGCAACAACGGGGCGGATATTTATAAGCGCCTGAGGAGTGATCTCATCGCCGTTGTCCTGAGCCTGAAGAGTCATTCTTTCACGAATAACTCTCTCCATTCTTGAGAAACCGATTCTAACCTGGTTCTGAAGAAGTTCGCCTACAGCTCTGATTCGGCGGTTACCGAGATGGTCGATATCATCGGTAGTGCCTACGCCGTGAGCAATGTTGATAAGATATGAAACGGAAGCAAAAATATCATCCGTAACGATATGCTTGGGAATAAGGTCGTCTGCATGGATTCTGATCTCTTCTCTGAGCATTTCCTCGTCATCGCCGCATTTTTCAAGTATCTCGGAGAGTGCTCTGTAAGAAACCTTTTCGTTGATGCCGTATTCCTTGCAGTCAAAGTCAACATATTTATCAATGTCAACCATACCGTTTGAAACGATCTTTATCTCTACGCCGTCAGCGTCAACAAACGCATACATAACGCCTGCGTTTTCTATCTCAAGGGCCTTTTCTTTATCGATCTTCTCGCCCGCGTCGGCAAGAAATTCGCCCTGTGGTGAGATGATAGGCTGTGTAAGAGTGCAGCCGATAAGTCTGTCGCTGAGGGCAAGCTTTTTGTTGTATTTATATCTGCCGACTCTTGAAAGGTCATATCTGTGCGGATCAAAGAAAAGTCCGTCAAGATGAGCCTGAGCTGTTTCAAGGGTGGGAGGCTCGCCGGGACGGAGTTTCTTGTAAACCTCGATAAGAGCCTCTTCCGTGTTTTTGGTTGTATCCTTTTCGATAGTAGCTTCTATTCTTTCGTCATTGCCGAAGAATTCTCTGATTTCATCATCCGTTCCGAGACCGAGTGCTCTGAGGAATGTGGTGATGAAGATCTTTCTGTTCTTGTCTATTCTTACATAGAAAAGATCATTGGCATCTGTTTCATATTCAAGCCACGCGCCTCTGTTGGGGATAACGGTATTGGTATAAAGTTCCTTACCGGTCTTGTCATGATCCATGTGATAATATACGCCGGGGGAACGAACAAGCTGAGATACTATACATCTTTCCGCGCCGTTTATGATGAAGGTGCCCGCATCTGTCATAAGCGGGAAGTCGCCCATATAAACATTGTTTTCCTTTACCTCACCCGTTTCCTTGTTGAGCAGGCGCGCGGTAACCGTAAGCGGTTTTGCATAGTTGGCATCAAGTTCCTTGCACTGCGCAATTGTATACTTAGGCGGCTCATCCATTGAGTAGTCAATGAAATCAAGCACGAGATTTCCGGTGTAATCGGTTATTGAGCCGATATCGCGGAAAACCTCTCTCATGCCTTCGTCAAGAAACCACTGGTAGGACTTCTTCTGCACCTCAATAAGATTGGGCATCTGCATAACTTCGTTGATCTTGGCGAAGCTTTTTCTTGTTGTTGTGCCGAACTGAACATCCTTTACATTTACCATAAAGGCAATCACTCCGTTTCTTTGTAAATTTCTGATAAAACACGGAAAACGCGCTGATTTTTCCTCCGCACAAGCGGCTTGAAAACACTTTCCGAAAAAGCCGTAAAAAGCCTGTTTTCAAAAAGGGCACACTTTCCATTTTCAATGTGGCTTATATAATAAACATTAAAAGCTAATAAGTCAATAATAAATTTCAAATAATAGTAATTTTTTTGAAAACTTTTTGTAACACTGCCCCGGGTGTTTTAATTTTTCGCCTTTTTTCAGCCTTTTTCCTCCTAAAACGCCGCACTTAAAAACAAGAACAAAACTTATATGACACAAGCTGTAAATATTCAATTCGCAACTATTAAAAGAGTTAAAAATATTATTAAAAAATAAGTTTCCGTCTTTTCAAAGCCAATCTCATTTGATATAATATTATAACTGATTTAATTGGTGATGGATATGAAAAAGATAACCGCAGCGCTCCTGGCGCTCGTACTGATTGCAGTATCCTTTGCGGGATGCTCCGATTCTGATGACAAATTAGACCTTATTTACCCGTTCAGCGGGAACATAAACAGTTTTGACCCACAGGTTGCCTCAACACAGGACGAGTTCCTTATCGCAGAAAACTGCTTTGAGGGTCTTGTAAGATGTGATGACGAGGGCAACATTACGCCCGGATGCGCAAAAAGCTGGAGCGTAAGCAACGACGGAAAAACATACACCTTTGAGCTTTATCAGGGGCTGAAGTGGCATATTTACGATTCAGTAAAAAAGAAGATGGGAGAAGATTACGGCCCTGAAATTACCGCTGATGATTTCGTTTTCGCTCTTCAGCGCGCGGCAGACGACACAACTCAGTCCCCTCTTTACTCTACTATATCATCAATAGCAAATGCGCCTGAAGTTCATTCCGGTTCTGCCGATGAAAGCACGCTGGGAGTTACGGCAAGCGGCAAATACTCGCTTACAATAAACCTTTCCTCCCCTGACGACAGTTTTCTTGAAACAATGAGCACAGCTGTTACGATGCCCTGCAACAGGGAATTTTTTGAATCTACCGGAGGACGCTACGGACTCAAACTTGAATACACGCTGTTTAACGGGCAGTTTTACATAAAAACAATACTTGATACATCATATATACTTGCCGCCAACAAGGATTACAGCGGCCCCACAAAGTCCAAAGCCACGGATCTTACGCTCAACATAGTTGACGATGACACAGATCTTTCCAAAGACCTGCTTAGCGGATATTATGACGCGGCGTATATAAGAGGCTATGAAAGCAGTGAAATAAGCGACAGCAGCGGTGTTTCTCTTACGCCTTACAGCAACATAACATGGATGTTCGTAATAAACGGAAATGACGGCATTTTTGCCGAAAAAGACGCAAGAAAAGCTCTTTATCTTTCAATTGCAGACATAGATTACGATGAATATTCCTACCTTCAGAAAGCAAGCGGATATGTACCGCCCACATGCACGGCTAACGGAGCGCAGTACAACACGTCAGTTTCAGGAGTAGCTGAAAGCGCAGATGCTGAAAAGGCTGCTGAATTATGGAAAGAAGTTATATCTGAAGAAGAAATATACACTACGGAGATTACTCTGCTTGTACCTGATTACATGGAAGAAGTTGCAAGAGAACTTGCCCAGGGCATCCAGGCGGGAATAGGCTCTGTTTCTTCAGTAAATGATAAGGACGTAAGCTTTTCAATGGTTATAGAGGCTCTGCCGGAAAGCGAAATGAAATCGCGTGTTGCTGCTTCTGATTACGACATTGCACTCTACCCCTATACTGCAAGTTCAACAAGCCCGCTTGCGTTCCTGCAGACATTTGAAAATGTTTCATATGCTGACATAAACAGCAGCGGATACAGCGAAGCGCTTGCTGACGCCGCATCAGCAGATGCCTCGGGGCTTGCGCAGGCGTGCTATGAATGTGAAAAAGAGCTGTATAGAAACTACAGTTTTCTGCCTGTTTTCTATGAATCATGCTACTACGCTCAGGCAAAGGGTGTAAGCGGAGTACAGTTCCACCCGGGTTCAGGGAGGGTATCCTTCATATATGCAACAAGAAAATAACATTTCCCGACCGAATCAAACATTTCCAGCATACGCTAAAATAATATGCTGGGCGCTGTGTGCGGTCTGCATGGCAGTAATATTTTGGTTTTCTTCACGCACAGCAAGTGAATCCTCGGCTCAGAGCGATATATTCGTTGAATTTTTTAAAAGCATTTTCGGGGATAATGCGGTAACAGATTTCATAGTCCGCAAAGCTGCTCATTTTTCAGAGTTTGCCGGTCTGGGACTGCTGTTTGCAGTTGCATTTTATGTTCAGTTCGGAATGGCAAAGATACCTTTTGCGTTGTTGTGCGCTTCCGCCTACGCCGTAAGCGATGAAGTGCACCAGATATTTGTAGAAGGCAGAGCCTGCAAAGTTGAGGACTGGGCTATAGACACTGCCGGAGCTTTGCTTGGAGTGCTTGTTGCTCTTGCAGCCATACTTGCAGCTCAACACATAAAAAAACGCTGATCAGCGGAATTTAATAATTGACAGAAAGTCTAATTAGTTTATAATATTAATAATTAAGATAAATACTAAGGAGGTACAGATCATGAATGTACTTATTTACGACAATGAGGAACAGATAGGAATTGCCGCCGGCAACTACATGTGCGGCCAGGTTTTGCAGAAGCCGGACAGCATACTCGGTCTTGCAACGGGCTCAACTCCTCTGAAACCATACAGCCAGATGATAGAGCTTTACAAAAAAGGCATCGTTGATTTTTCCAAAGTTACAACTTTTAACCTTGACGAATACGTTAACCTTGACGTGAATGACAAGAATTCTTATCACAGCTTTATGCATGAGAATCTTTTTGACCATATCAACATTCCTGAGGAAAACATTAACTTCCTTGACGGAAATGCTGAAGACCCGGAAGAGGAATGCCGCAGATATGAAAAGAAAATTAAAGCGGCAGGCGGAATTGATATTCAGCTGCTTGGTATAGGTTCAAACGGCCATATTGCGTTTAACGAGCCTGCTGACTGTTTCCAGCGCTGGAGCCATGTTGTAACTCTTAAAGAGAGCACGGTAAAAGACAACAGCCGTTTCTTTAAATCTATTGAAGAGGTTCCCACACAGGCTGTTACAATGGGTATCGGTTCCATTATGCAGGCAAAGAAGATACTTATCATTGCAATCGGTGAAAACAAGGCAAAGGCAATAAAGCAGCTTATTGACGGAAATGTTACACCCATGTGCCCCGCTTCCGTGCTTCAGTTCCATAAAGATGTTACTCTTATGCTGGACAAGGCTGCGGCATCACTTATTTAAGCGCATTACGCATTAATTGAAGGTGATATAATATGAGCAAAGGCAAAAAAGCGGCAACAGCGGTTTTTATAATTGCCGTTGCTGCAATAATCGGAATTATAGCGTGGGTCTATTTTTCATCAGACTCCGCAGACAAAACTCAGACTGAGAGCGAAACTCAGACTTTGCAGGTTTCCGAAACAGAAAGCAAAAGCGAAACCACAAGCAGCACCACTGCAGCAGAGCAGACTACCGAGGAAAGCACCACTCAGGAAACAACACGCAAGGATACTACAGTGAAAGTTGATAATTACAATCTGCCGCTTACAGTAAAAGAGGCAATGGACGCACTGCAGATCCACTACGGAGATAAATATGAGATAAACAGCACCGTTGAAGAAAATGGGCTGAACTATTTTTCGGTAAATATTGACGGAGAAAAATTTGCATCCGTTGCCGTTGACCTTTCAACAGGGCAGGCAGAGGAAACCATAAAAGAGACGGGCGCAAAAACACAGTTTTCTCTTGTATGACAAATAAGGAGATGTAAGAATGGCAGAAGAAAAAGAAAAATTCTATATAACAACGCCCATTTACTACCCCTCCGGAAATCCGCACATAGGGCATTGCTACACAACTGTTGCCTGCGATTCCATTGCGAGGTATAAAAGGCTTCAGGGCAAAGACGTAATGTTCCTTACGGGAACGGATGAGCACGGCCTTAAAATAGAGCAGAAAGCGGCAGACAAAGGCGTTACTCCCAAAGAGTACGTAGATGAAAAGGTTGCCGTATTCAAAAAGCTGTGGGAATACATGAACATCAGCTATGACAGATATATCCGCACAACTGACGATTACCATGTTGAGACGGTTCAGAAGATATTCAAGGATCTGTACGATAAAGGATACATCTACAAAGGCGAATACAAAGGCAAATACTGCACGCCGTGTGAAAGCTTCTGGACGGACAGCCAGCTTATAGACGGCAAATGCCCCGAATGCGGCAGAGAGGTTACCGAGGCTTCCGAAGAAGCTTATTTCTTCAAAATGGCTCCGTTTGCAGACCGTATTGAAAAGCTGCTTACTGAAACTGATTATCTGCAGCCTAAAACAAGAGCATATGAGCTTGTTAACAATTTCATAAAACCGGGTCTTGAGGATCTGTGCGTTTCAAGAACGTCTTTTACATGGGGAATCCCCGTTACGTTTGACGAAAAGCACGTTGTATATGTATGGGTTGACGCCCTTTCAAACTATATCAGCGCGCTGGGCTACAGAAATGAAAAATATAATGAATTTGAGAAGTACTGGCCGGCTGACGTGCACATGGTTGCGAAAGACATTATGCGTTTCCACGCAATAATCTGGCCTGCAATGCTTATGGCGCTTGATCTGCCCCTTCCGAAACATCTTGCCGTTCACGGCTGGATAACTTTCAACGGCCAGAAAATGAGCAAATCCATAGGCAATGTAGTTGACCCGTTCGTGCTTGGCGAAAGATACGGCAGTGACGCTATCAGATACCACATTCTGCGTGAAATGGCACTTGGCGCTGACAGCTCTTTCTCAAACGAGATAATGATCAACAGAATTAATTCAGACCTTGCAAACGACCTCGGAAACCTTGTTTCCAGAACCGTTGCGATGGTTGAAAAGTATTTCGGCGGCACACTTCCCGCTGAAAGAGAAGCAGAGCCTGTTGATGATGAACTTCTTGATATGGCTCTTGCGCTCAGAGGCAAAACGGACAGCTATATTGACGAAACACAGATAAACAACGCTCTTGCCGAAATATTTAAAGTTATTTCAAGAGCAAACAAATATATTGACGAGACCACTCCGTGGATCTTGGGCAAGGACGAAAGCAAAAAAGCACGTCTTGCAAGCGTACTCTACAACCTGCTTGAAACCATAAGGATATGCACAACACTGCTTTCCTGCTTCATGCCTACAACAATGCCCAAGGTATGGGAACAGATAGGTGCAGATGAAGCCCTTATCACTTATGAAAACGCCGGAAAAATCGGTGTGCTTCCGCTTGATGTAACAGTTAAGAAAGGAGCTCCCCTTTTCCCAAGAATAGACGCTGATAAAGAGATAGACGAACTCAACGCCCTTATTGAAAAGCAGATGAAAGAGGCGGAGAAAGAGGCTCAGGGCGAAAGCGAAGAAGAAAAAATGCCAGAGATAGCCTTTGACGATTTTGCAAAGGTTGAGCTTAAAGCGGCAAAAATACTTGAATGCGAGCCTATAAAAAAAGCAAAAAAACTGCTGAAGCTGATAGTTGATGACGGCAGTGAGGGAAAAAGGCAGATAGTTTCAGGTATTTCACAGTGGTATAAGCCTGAAGACCTTATCGGCAAGACCGTAATCATAGTTGCAAACCTGAAGCCTGCAAAGCTTTGCGGCGAGATGAGCTACGGAATGCTGCTTGCGGCTGACACTGCCGACGGCGGCGTAAAAGTTATGTTTGCAGACGGTCTTGAGCCGGGAATGCGCCTCAGATAATCATATATAATATGTATAAAAATATTTTTGATACTCACAGCCATTATGATGACGGACAGTTTGACCCCGACAGGGATGAACTTTTGAAAAGCCTGCCTGAAAAAGGCGTGTGCGCTGTTGTAAGCTGCGGCTGTGACCTTGAAACAACACAATTTGATGCGGCGCTGGCTGAAAAATACGATTATGTATATTTTGCCGCCGGTCTGCACCCTGAAAATCTTGAAGGTCTTAAAATTGAAGATCTGGAGATTATTAAGGAATGCGCTAAGCATAAAAAATGCGTTGCTATAGGTGAAATAGGTCTTGATTATCACTGGATGGCATCATCCAAAGAAGTACAGAAAGAATTTTTCGCCGCACAGTGCGCACTTGCAAACGAACTGAACATGCCCGTTATAGTTCATGACCGTGAGGCACACGCAGACACGCTTGATATTCTGAAGCAATACAATCCCAAAGGTGTTTTGCACTGCTTTTCCGGCTCTGCCGAAACTGCAAAAGAGATAGTTAAAATGGGAATGTATATAGGGCTGAACGGCGTTGCCACATTCAAGAACGCGCGTAAAAGCATTGAAGCGGCAAAAGCTATTCCTATTGAAAGGCTTGTACTTGAAACAGACTGCCCGTATCTTGCGCCCGTGCCTTGCCGCGGAAAGCGCAATGACAGCAGCCTGATACCGCATATAGCCGAACGGCTTGGCGAAGAGCTTGGAATTTCAGCTCAGGAACTGCTTGACATCACGGCTCAAAATGCAAGAAGACTATATGAGCTTGATTAATTAAAACACCCTGCCTATAAAGCAGGGTGCTTTTTATTGCCTTAAAACATACAAAAAACAGAATATATGAAGTTTAATAGCATAACAAAAAGCGCCTTTGCCTAACGGCAAAAGCGCTTTTACTTTAATTAATAAAATACAGGAAAAGAAATTAGTTCTGAACTTCTGCCTCGTCCTTTTTCTTTTCTTTGAGGAGAACGAATTTTTCCATCGGGAAAAGTACAAGCATCTGAACAAGACCTGCTGCAAGGCTTGCAATCGTTCTTGAAAGAGCCTGAAGCCAAGCCCAGTCTACCTTTGCGATAACGCCTACAACCCAGCCCTGAAGCCATGTTGAGAAAAGAATAAGAGCAATCATAAGAACTATGTAGATAGCAAAATTATACCACGGAGCATCTGATTTGAATGTGGTCTTTTTATTCTGATAGAAGCCGTAGATGTTTGCAATCAGGTTTGAAAGGAAGAAAGGAAGAAGATAACCCCAAGTAACTACGCCGCCTACAACAACACCGTTTTCTACAGTGCCGCCTACAACGTATTTGCTTATCTGCTCAAGACCTTCTGCAGTAGTTGCGTCAAAAATAGTGTTTGGCGCAAAAATACCCTGAAGAAATGCAGGAAGTGTTGCCGTTACACTGTCAAAAATAAGCGGAAGTACGTTTGCAAGAACGAGCTGGATTATTGTTACAAGTCCTGAAACAACAAGGAATTTCAGAATTTGCCAAAGGGTCTTCATAAAAGAACCTTTTTCCTCTGCGGCATTGTCTATACCGCTGAGGCTGAATTTTTTCTTTTCATCTGCCATAATTTTTACTCCTTAAATCAAAAATTGCGCTGCTATCCTGCAGGCGCTTATCTATTTTAGTATAGCAAATAGAATGCCTCTATGCAAGAAAAAATTTATATTTTATTAACATTTACATTAAAAACGGCACAGCGCCCGTTACCGCGCCTATTATGGAGATTACCGCCCAAACTACAAGAGCGATAACACCCACTACAACAGCAAGGAGCACAACAACGGCAAGTATAAGCAAGAACAGAATAAGCGGCCCCTTTTTGCTCTTTTTAACGGGATCTTTGAAGTTTCTGCTTTTATCCTCAAGCTCAGGTGCATTTTCAGCGCTGTCATAAACGGGATAAAGCGGAAGTGTTGCTTTAGCATCGCAATATCCGGGATTCCACAGCAGCGGCTCAACAAGGCTTCTTACGCTTGTAGCGCCCTTGAGGAATTTGCCTATATTAAGATGAATCGTATCAAGGAAAGAATCAATAACATTAAGAACGGCGCAGGTAAGCTTGTACTCACGCGTTTCAGGGCCGTACGGCGAATCTCCGCAGTAAAGATTCTGAACAAGCTCAAGAATGAAATCCACTACCTTGTTATCCGCTATATCGGCAATATCCTCTTTTTTGAGGCCTGATTCCTTTTTACATATCTTCCATATCTTTTTGAAAGTGAGTTTATTTAAAAATTTGCCTATGGGCTTTATGAGCCACGCCAGCTTTTTAACTTTTTCACCGGGTATAGAGAATGCCGGAGTCATCTCGGCAAGGCGGTCAATATCATTGCCCATTGCCCAAATGACCTCTGATATCATGCCGAAGAAAAAGCCTTTCATATATTCATCAAACGGTTTTCCGCCCGTATCAAGGCCCGGTACATCTTTGATGATGGTTGTATCAACATCTATTTTTGAGTTTTTAGGATCAAAGGTGATAGTTCTCATTGTAGGCGGGCATCCGATCATTGCGCCGCAGGCAATATCATAGAACACATTTCCTTTTTTGCTGATTATGTAGCTTATATCATGCACATGGGTATGGCCTGTTATCATACAGTGAAGACCGGCGTCAGCAAATATCTCTCTGGTGGTTTCGTGATTGCGCTGCATATCCCCCTTGCCGATAATAGCATAAAACGGTGACGGCGCTATCATTGGGTGATGAGTCATTGCAATAACATACTGGTCATGCTCCTGAGCGTCTTTAAGCTGCTCAAGTATCCACTGCATACAGTCATCCGAAAATCCTGAACCGCGCTCACCCTCAGGTTTATAGTTAGTATCGTCATTAAGCGCAAACAGACGGTATCCCGGTGCAAGCTGAACCACATAGCTCATTGATTCCTTATGGTATGAAATAGCCTCGTTCGGGCCGAACTCATAATACATATCCCAGAGGTCATGCCTGTCCTCAACAGCGGGATAATCAACAGCTTCATCTCCCACATATCCGTCCGTAACGCCGCCGTCACGGAAATCATGTGTTGCGGTTATAACATAAACACGCTTGCCGCGCTTTTTAAGATCACGAAGCATTTCTATAAATTCAGCATGAGAATCAAGCTCGCCGTTATGTGTTGTATCTCCGGACAGCAATACTATATCAGTTGAATTATCTTTGCACAGCATATCAAATCCGGCTTTAAGAACAAGATCACTGTCCTTAATCACCATCTGAGACTTTGACTCCGCCTTTTCGTAAGCCTTTCCTGAAGTGCCTACCTTTCTGGAATAATAGTGGGTATCCGTTATAACCTGAATTTTCAGCGGCTCATTGTTGCTGCCGCTAAGCTTTGTTGCCATAATTTTACCTCCTGTTTATTCCTCGCATCAGTCGCGCGGGGAAATTTTTATTTCTCCCTCTTTAACGCTTGAACTGAGCGTTATTTCAATAATTCCCGGCTCACGTTCCGCAAAGTCGATCTCTTTGCCGTTAAGTGTTACGCAATAGGACTTTTTATCTGAAAGGCATACGAGAATCGTGTAAGCCGTTGAAGAACCATAATATTTAAACGCAATATCAGCGGAATTTTCAGTGGTGACCTGTTTATCAGTCCACACATCAAAGCCTGTTGTTACCGTGCCGGGTTTGTAATACGCGTTTGCCCATACACATATAGGAGCAGACAGACCGCCGAAATTATGGAACCAGCCGCCGCGCTGTGTTTTAATACCAAAACATTCGTAAGTATTGTATGAAAAATCGGTTTCAGCCTTCCACATATCAAGAGCACGCTTAGCGATCTCGAATGCAAAATCTGTTTCGCCGAGGTCAAACATCGTTTTCCACAGGAACCACTGGTGGCTCATCCATACGTTGCCGTTCCAGTAGCCGTCATCAAAATAATATGACGCGCTCATATCTACCGCGGAGATACCGCTCTTGCTCCACATCTCATTCGGGTTTTTAATGTGTGAAAGAAGCCTTGCGGCTCTTTCAGGAGTTGCGGCACCTGCAACAAGCGGATAAACGCCATCCATGCCCTTATTCATATTTTCGCCCTGCTCATTTCTGAGATAAGCGCAGAGATTATTGTCCTTATCATAAACGGTATATGAATAATAGCCGCTCTTTTCATCCCATGCAAGAGCATTGAGAGCAGCGGTTGACCTGTCTATATCTTGCTGAAGCCTGTCCGCGTCCTCTTGTTTTCCCAAAGCAATTGCCGCCATTTTCATTATCTTTGCGGCACGGATTATCTGAGAAGTAGAGATACAGGGACAAATCCTATCCATCATCTGCCTGTCTATCATATATACCTGGGCGGGATAATCATCCATGCCTGAGCAGGAATACCAGTAATCATAAGTGGTGAGCAGTCCGTTTTTGAACTTGGCGGTAGTGGAGCCGTCTTCACCCGCAAGGAAGCGGTAATAACGCATCATTTTATCATAGAGCGCAAACAAAGGCTCTTTATCTTCTGCTCGTTTTAACATTTCAAGGTACTGCGGGAACTGAGTGGGCACAAGACTGCCGTGAAGCAGGAAAGCAAAATCCTTGTTGTCATCATCAGAGAGATATGTTTCAAGGATGTACTTTGCTTTTTCGGGGCTGAATTCAAGTACTCCGATACCGATGATACCGCTGTCCCATGTATAAAAGCTGTCCCACCTTTTTCCGGGGGTGAAGTGAATAACATTTTTGCCGTGCTTATATACGGGATAAACAACATTCGTCAGAAGTGTTGCTTTGAGAATATCGGTTGAAAGGGTATACTTTCTTCCGTCGCTGTTAAGGCCGTTATCCTCCGGAGCGCTTGCCGCTTTGTAAATCGCCTCATATTCGTCATCTGAAAGGGGCTCAAACGGTTTTTCGGAAACAACCATATACTCCGTGTGTGTTGAATTCGGGTCTATGAATATTGATTTTACAAGCACATTGTGGAAAAATCCCTCATCGCTCTTCTTTTCGGAAAAACTTTCGGAGAATGTGCGTCTGAGTTCGTCATAAGTATGGTCGCCGTTTGAAAGTCTGTTCGGAAGAGCGTCCTCAAGGCAGCCTGAATCAAGAGTTCTCTCTCTTGTTTTTTCGTTATTTGTAAGAATATAGAAAGTCTGCTTAGCTTCAGGGTAATAAAGCTTGCAGCGCAGACCTCTGCCGCATTTTTCTGTTTCCATTTCAGGAGTAAAGCCGTGCTTTTCAAGAGATGCCGAAACACTGCTCTGCTCTCCGTTTTCTGTTATAACGAGCACATCAAGCTCAATGCCCGCTGTGCCAAGGCTTGAAAATTTGATTTCATCTGCTTTGCCGATTTCAAAAGAAACGAAAGCAAGGTCATTACTGTGCGGGAATGTTACGGCTTTGCCGTTGAGCATAAACTGAGCATCGCCGTCAGTTGCTGACCTGTATCTGACTGTAAGAACAGGATTTTCAAAACCGTTCATGTCAGCCTTATACGAAACGCAGTCCCCTTTCTCGCAGCCGAAAGGCTTTAAGCCCAGGGCAGGAACATGATAATTCTCGCATCTGTCTCCAAGGCCGAATCCGCCCACAAAATGATAATCTGAAAACTGGCCCTTTGCCATACCGTCCGGATTTTCCGTATCCCACGGGCGGGGATTGGCGTATGTATAATTCTCATAATCATTAGCGCCGATAACAAGCGCCTTTTCGGGTGTATCAAGCTTTGTGAAAAGCGGCTTGGGATATTCCATTGCGGAATATCCGTTTAAAATACAGTTCTGCTTTAAAGATGTGTTATTAACAAATTCACAGCGCATAAGATACGCCGAATCATTTATACGAGAAAATGAAACGTCACAGTAAATCATATCTTTCCACATAAGCTCATAGCGGTATGAATAGAAAGAATAATCGCCCTTGCAGCTCCACAGATGGTAATTGCTTGGAAAAGTTACATTCGGAACGGGAACAGAAGAATTCCACACCGTGGGGTGAACGGAAAAATCGAACCTTGCTCCCGAAGACATATCTGTATCAGACAATCTTGAAATTCCCATGTACTTTTTGGAGTACGGGCCCCACAGGGGCATCGTTTTACTGATATCGCTCATAGTAGCACCTCTTGCCAATATTTTATTCAATATATTATAATTTATTTCTTTTATTTTGGCAATAGATTATTATTGACAAACTTTTTAATTTAAAGTAAAATTTATTATGACTTTATGTATAAAATTGATGTTGCTTTCAAAACGAAAGGATGAGTTTGTTGAATATAGACGCAAATGTTCAGAAGGTGCTCAGCGCACTCCTCAAAAGATGGAAGCTGCTTCTGATATTCGCCGTTATCGGCGCAATTTTAGCAGCTGTTTTCACGGCGCGATTCACCACTCTTACATACACTTCTTCCATAGAGTTCCTTGCATATTCTTATGATGCAAATCAGGAGCTTCAGGATTCCACGTCAAGCGCCCAGCAGGCAAGCGAAACAAGCAAAATGAATTACGCAATGAAGATGCTTGACACCTATATAGAAATATTTCAGACAAACCAGTTCAACCAATCCGTTACGGACGAGCTTAACAGAATCTACAATACCAATTATTCTGCGAACACGATTAAAAATTCAATCGTTATAGAAAAAGTTGAAAACACGGCAATGTTTCTGTTTACGATAACAACGAGCGACGCCGAACTCAGCTACCATATAGCACAGTGCCTTGAAGTATGCGTTCCCGAAGCCATGCTCAGCACAAACGGAGGACTTGTGCGTGCATCAGTTGAGGATCCGCCGCTTAAAGCTACTTCGGCAGAAAGTATGAACTATCCGCAAAAATGCCTTATCGGCGCGGTAGCGGGCATGTTTATTGCAGGACTTTACGCTGTTTTGCGTGACTTCCTTGATGTTCGTATCAAAGGCAGGGACGACCTTGTTGAAAGATACAATATTCCCGTATTGGGCAGTGTGCCTGAATTTGAACTTTCAAATGTAAAGCAGAAGAAAGGGGCAAAGAAAAATGGCTAAAAAGAAAAAAAACAGCTCCGCTTCTACCCGTTTTCTGCTCAAAAACGCAATAATGGATCCCAGCCTTAAATTCAGAGTAGAAGAGGCATATAAATCTATCAGAACAAACATTATGCTCTCCGTAATGAAAAAAGGATGCAAGATAATCGTAGTATCTTCATCCATGGCGAACGAGGGCAAAACTACCACTACCACTAATTTGGCAATTTCCATTTCACAGGCTGACCAAAGAGTACTTCTGATTGACGGAGATCTCAGAAAGCCCAAAGTGCACCACTATTTTTCTATTCCCAACGCACCTGGACTTACAAATTATCTTGGAGCCGCCGCAAACAGCCGTTCGGCTCAGAAAGTGGATCTTTTCAGCATAATTCACCCCACGGAATACAAAAATCTTTCCGTAATAGCATCCGGCTCTATACCGCCGAATCCCGCGGAAGTTTTGGGTTCTGAAATGATGTCTGAATTCATCAAAGAAATTTCACAGCATTTTGATTATATAATAATAGACACACCTCCCATTAACGTTGTTTCGGACGCACTGCCCGTAATAAGGGAATCGGACGGTGTTGTAATGGTGGTTCGCTCAAATTCTTCAACTCATCCCGAACTTCAAAAAGCGCTTGACTCACTTAAATTCATAGACGCGAAGATTTTGGGATTTGTTGTGAATTACGAATCTGAAAACAGATCAAAACACGGATACTACAAGTATAATTACAGCGATTACACATACTGATAAACGGAGGCGGTAATATGGTTTTAAACGGTTTTACGGAAACTCACTGCCATATTCTGCCCGGAATTGATGACGGCTCGCCCGATGTTGAAACAAGCCTTAACATGATAGCAAAACTTCAGGCACAGGGCGCTCAGACAATAATATGCACACCGCATTATTACAGTGACTGCATTTCACTTGACGATTTTCTTGCAAAGCGTGATTCGGCATATAAAAAGCTGAAAGACTCACTGCCTCCCGGCAGCCCACGAATACTTTTGGGAGCCGAGGTCTACATAAGCAAATACCTTTTCGGCAATGAGAAACTGCAGAGAATAAAGATAGAGGGCACTGATTACGCACTGATAGAGCATTCTTTCAGGGAGGATTTTTCAGAAAAAGCATACGAGCGGCTCGTAAGCCTTATCTGCGATTGGGGAGTAACACCTATTCTTGCCCACATTGAGAGATACGGCAGTCTTATGGGTAATTCAAAAACACTCGATTCTCTGCTTGAACTGGGTTGCATTGCACAGGTAAATATAAACTCATTCGCAGACGAACACAGAAAGATAAAGAAAAAGCTCTTTAAATATCTTGAGGCGGGTAAAATAACGCTTATCGGCAGTGACTGCCACAATCTTACGACGCGTGCTCCGGAATACGGCCCGGGTGCGCAGGAGATAATAAAAAAATGCGGCAAGGACGCACTGATTGAATTGCTTGAAAATTCCAACCTCCTTTCAAACGGAAAAACATTATAAATATACTCAAACAAAAACGGCAGACCGCAACGGTCCGCCGTTTTTTATATATAAAGGCGAAAACTTCTGCCTCAGCAGTCATAAATAACTTTGCCGCGGCTTATAGTTTTCAGCACTTTTATATTTTTCAGTTCATTAGGATCCGCCTCAAGCGGGTCTGCGCTCAGCACCGTTAAATCGGCTGTTTTGCCCGCTGATATACTGCCCTTTACATTCTCTTCAAAATATTGGTAAGCTGCATTTACGGTAACTGCTTTCAAAGCGGAGAGCACGCTTATCTTCTGATTTTCACCCAAAAGCCTGCCGCTTTTTGTCTCCCTGTTAACTGCGCACCAAAGTGTTTCCAGCATATCAGGCTCAATAACGGGTGAATCCTGATGCATAGTAAAAGGCACAGAGTATTTTTCAGCCCACGCTGCGGGGCTAAGATCCGCCGCTCTTTCGAAGCCAAGGTTTTCTATATGCACATCTCCCCAGTGATAAACATGAGCGGAAAAGAAAGACAGCACAACGCCGAGTTCTTTTGCGAGCTGAACCTGCTGCTCTGTTATGAACTGCGCATGAATCATAACGGGGCGGAGGTCTTTAAGAATAGGATATTCCTTTTCCGCCTTTTCAAAGCAGTTCAAAAACTGCTGACACGCCGCATCTCCGTTGCAGTGGGCTATTATCTGAACATTATTCTTTGCGGCTGTTTCCATTGCGTAAAGCACCTCATCATCGCTCATTGTGGAAGTGCCGAAACAGTTGTCATCGCCGTTATACGGCTTTTTCATCCACGCCGTTTTGCCCTGAGGGGATCCGTCAAGAAATATTTTTATACCGCCTGATTTAAAACCGTTTTGATATTTAAGCACCGTTTGGGGAAGTTCTCTTTTTACCGTTTCAAAAGTATGTGTATCGTAATACGCAACAAGGTCAACAAACAAAGATTTATCTGCAACAAGGCTTTTATAAAGAGGCAGCATTTCATTCACCGCCATACCGTCCTGCACTGTTGCAATGCCGTACGAAGCATATTTTTTCTGAGCATCCAAGAGAGCTTTTTTTATTTTGTCCTCTGACGGCTGGGGTGTTTTTTTCAGGTACTCAAAGAATGCGTTTTCCTCCATGTACCCCGTGAGTTTTCCGCCTTTAATTTCTATTTTTCCGCCCTGAGGACATTCGGTGCTTTCAGTAACACCAAGAGCTTTAAGCGCTTTGGAATTAAAAAGCCCCATATGTCCTGATTTATGTTGAATTACTAGCGGATTGTCAGGCACAGCGTCATCAAGCTCACAAAGAGATGGATTTTGTTTGCCGTCAAACAAATTATTATCATACCCGCGGGCAATTACCCACTCTCCCGCCTTTATATTATTTTCATTTATAAATTCTTTGATTTTGCTTGCAATCTGATTTATATCAGTTAACCCGTTTAGATCTGCCTGCAAAAACGAGTAAGCCGTCTGTGTGAAATGGCTGTGCGGGTCTATAAATGCGGGTATCATTACGCCGCCCTTTAGATTCATTTTTTCCTGTGGGTCATACTTTTCTTTCAGCTCTTTTTCACTGCCGACTGCCGTTATAACAGAATCTTCAATAATTGCCGCTTCGGCATAGAGCGGAACTGCCATTGTGATTATTTTGCCGCCGTATATCAATGTTTTCATATCTAAACCTCCGTTACATTCTTATTCTGCCAAATCTAAGAAAAAATAAACGGGAAAACAAAAGTGTTTTCCCGAAAAATACAATATTAAAAAATAAGTTCTTTCACAACGCCCATCATATCGCGCGTTAAAAAGGTTAAAAAGCAGTATGTGCTTGTTTTACAGCTTCTTGAGCTGAACAAATCAAGCCCTATATCACGGCAGATAAGCATTGCGCGGCATTCGTGATACTCGTTTGTTACCACCAAAACAGACTGCGGCAGTGAATTTGCATTTATGATTTCATAAGAGTTCTCCAGATTTTCACGTGTGTTGGTTGAACTCTCCTCAAGATAGAGACGGCTTTCGTCAATTCCCATATCAACGAGAACATTTTTCATACACTGCGCTTCGCTGATATCCTCATCCGGCCCCTGCCCGCCTGAAAGCACTGCAACAGCATAGGGCTTTTCTTTTAGAAATTCAGCCGCAACTTCACACCTATTTCTAAGCTGAAGACTCGGACGGGAACCGTCCACCTTACAGCCAAGCACAATTACCGTTTCCGCAGGGCTTTCCGGAATAGAATTATAATTCATATACCGCGCCATATACGCAAACAGAAATACAAACAAAACGACTGCTGCAATAATTACGCACATCACAGCGATGCGCAGTTTTTCAGGCATTTTGTCTATAAACGCTCCGCATAGTATAATTACTGCACTTGCGGTAATTCCGGCGGCGTTGCCGATGTTGAATATGCCCGAAACAAGCGGAGCAAGATACCACAACAGCAAAAACACGCCAAAAGCAATTAAAAATATTTTCAAAATCTTTATTCCCTTACCTGATCTTTCCATATAACTTTACCCCCGCAAAAACTAAGGCGGCAATAATTACAAGCATTATCGGCAGAGTATAGTATCCAAACCGAGAAAGCTCTATTATTCTTGCGATAAAGGATAAAGGAAAAATAACTGATATTACGGAAAGCCAAAGCCCTTTTTTCTTGCACAGGGCAATTATCTCCGTTTTACTAAAAGCAACGGAAAGCCGTGTTACGCCGACGCTGAACACAAGCCCCGCCGCCACAACCGCAACAAGCGAAACAGCAACAAACATTATTTCCCAGTGGGTATAAAACAGAATGTTGAACGCCCAGATACAATAAAGTTCCGTAATGGTTCCGAGCAGCATTCCGAAAATGGCGAAAAACAGTGAAATAACAAAAGCTATTTTAAAAAGGTTTAAGAGATTATCTTTATTTGCGACTTCCTCAACCTTAATATCTGCCGATTTTTCAGCCGGCGCCTTTTTGCCTTCAAGGATTTCGTCTGTTGTTACGCCCAGCACTTTTGCTAAATCAGGCAAAAGCGATATATCGGGCAAACCTTCCCCCGTTTCCCATTTTGATACTGTTCTGTTGCTGATGTTGAGCAATTCCGCAAGCGCGGATTGAGTTAAGCCCTTATCCTTTCTGAGAGAGCAAATAAATCTGCCGATTTCCTTTGCGTCCATATTACCACCTCAACAAAACAATAACAATCAGCGCCGTTTTTTACAACGAACGAAGCGGGGAAAGACTCCACGCACCGTGGAATTGTGCGTGTTTTCAGTGGATTTTCTAAAAAAGCGCCGATATTTTTTATAATTCTTCAAATGTAATGCCCACAATCATACTGTTTGATGACTGAGAAACCGAAACACTTGCTTTTCCGTTTGTATAAAGCCATCCGCCTGAACTGTCATTTTCATCTCCTGCAACTTCTGAAAATCCGTTTTTCTCAAGAAGTTCAAGATAGTCATAGCAATCCTGCCTTGAAACATCATCAAGCGATACCGAAAAAATATTATCGTTCTCTATCTGATTTACAGGAACACCCGTTTGCGGTATGGGCACAGCGGCTGTATATTCATTTTCAGGCCATTCGCTTATCTGCGTAATGTTTGCGCCGCTCTCAGTCTGCTGTTCATTTGCAGTACAAGCGGTTAAACAGAAAGCCAGAACAAGCGCCACAGCTATAGCTAAAAATTTTTTCTTCATAATAATTATTTTACTAAAGATTTAAGCAAGGCTATCTCTTGGGCATAGCCGTCAAGCTCATTGGGGGTTTCAAGAAACATGGGCAGATCTTTGAGATATTTATTGTTTACTATATTCTCAAAAGCCGCAATCCCTATATTGCCCTGCCCTATTTTCTCATGACGGTCCTTGTGTGAACCGAGAATATTTTTACTGTCGTTTATATGAAGCGCCTTGAGGCGGTCTATTCCGACAACACGGTCAAACTCCTCAAGCACGCCGTCAAGATCATTTACAATATCATATCCGCCGTCAAAAACATGGCAGGTATCAAGGCACACGCCTATTTTATCATTAATTTCAACACCGTCAATGATACTCCTGAGTTCCTCAAAATTCCTGCCGACCTCTGAACCTTTGCCCGCCATTGTTTCAAGCAGAACTGTTGTGGTCATTTCAGGGAACATAACTTCATTAAGTGTTTGGATTATGAGCTCAATTCCGCGCTCTGCGCCCTGCCCCGTGTGTGAGCCGGGGTGGAAATTATAAAGCATTGACGGAGTATATTCCATTCTTCTGAGATCATCTGCAAACGTTTCTCGCGCAAAGCGCCTTGTATCCTCATTTGCAGAACAGCAGTTCAGAGTGTACGGAGCATGGGCAAGTATAACACCTACGCCGTTTTCTGCGCTTTCCTGAAGAAAAGCTGCTACATCTTTTTCGTCTATATCCTTTGCCTTTCCTCCGCGCGGATTTCGCGTAAAGAACTGAAAGGTATTGGCTCCGATAGAAACAGCTTCTCTGAGCATATGGGTATAGCCCTTGGAGGCACTTAAATGAGCTCCTATTATCATAACGCTCCCCCTTATCTGAGCGCTACTTGGCGTTCTTTGAGGATATCATCCTCCGCCCTTCCGCTCATGATATATTCAAGCAGATCGCCCACACAGCCGTGATTACAATGACATGCTTCAAACTTGCAAATCTCATGAATGGGCTTTGGCGCCTGCCCCGCGCATGCGGGAAAACCCACGGTTTTCAGCATATCCCAGTCATTATAATAATCGCCTATTGCGGCTATGTGCGACCTTTCTATGCCCATCTTATCCGCAAGCCACATTATGCCTGTGCCCTTATGAGTATCCTTTTGCAGCATTTCAAGGCTCCAAAGAGAAGAAGCCATAAAGTTTGCATCGGGATTTTCATTTTTATCTATATATTTCTGGAGCTCATTTATGGTGAGCGGGTTAGACCAGAAAATGACTTTCATCCAGCCTTCCTCAGGCACGTTATCTATATGGGTAACCTGATAGTGGGATTTATCAAAATACATCTGCCCGCGGGAGAGCAGACCTTTTTTTACTATATAAACATAATCGTCGAAAAAGATACCTACATCAACGCTGTGGCCGTGGGTATTAAACAGTTCACTTATCTCGCGAACAAATTCCCTGCCCTTGGGGCCGATAGTCTGCTTCCATAAAAGCTTTTCCTGGCTGTAATCATAGACACCCGCTCCGTTTACAATTACGGCAGGGCAATTTGCGGGAACACGGTCATAATTTCTTTTAAGACTTGAAATCATTCTTCCCGACGCAAGAGTAAAGTTACCGCCGAGGGAAGTAAATTTTTTTATAGCATCATAATTCCTTTTCGGAAGTTTTCTGAATTTGTTGTTGAGTGTGCCGTCTATATCTGAAACAACAAGCCAGTTTTCAAAGGTTTTAGCCATAATGCGCCTCCTTTTTTCCGATTATATTATCACGGCTTAAAGCCGGTTATTTTCAAGTTTAGATAAAAATTGTGTAAAATATTCAGGCAGTTCACTTTCAAACTCAAGCCATTCACCCGTTATGGGATGCCTGAATCCTATATGTTTTGCGTGCAGGCACTGCCCGTTAAGACCTTCCACGGGTTTCTTGGGGCCGTAGACCTCATCGCCCGCTATAGGGTGGCCTATGTATGATAGGTGCACTCTTATCTGATGAGTTCTGCCTGTTTCAAGAGTACATCGAAGATGCGTAAAACTGCCGTATCTGTTAAGGACTTTAACATGGGTTACGGCGGGTTTTGAGTTTTTATAAACGACCGCCATTTTCTTTCTGTCCTTGGGATTTCTGCCTATCGGCTGAGAAACAGTAAATTCATCCTCTTTTATATTGCCGTGCGCAACACATTCGTACGCACGCTCAAAAGAATGTTCTTTTATCTGATTTGCAAGGCCTGCATGAGCTCTGTCATTCTTTGCAACAATGAGCAGGCCTGAAGTATCTTTATCTATCCTGTGCACTATTCCTGGGCGTAATACTCCGTTTATTCCGCTGAGTGAATTGCCGCAATGATAAAGAAGCGCATTTACAAGAGTGCCCGTATAATTACCGGCGGCAGGGTGGACTACCATACCCTTTGGTTTATTGACAACAAGCAGATCCCTGTCTTCATAAACTATATCAAGCGGTATGTTTTCCGCTTTCGCTTCAAGCGGAACAGGCTCGGGAACAAGCACGCTTATTACATCGCCCTCTCGGCATTTATAATTTTTAGCGGCGGGTTTTGAATTTACGGAAACATTCCCCTGCTCCAGAAGCTTTGCGGCAGCCGAGCGTGAAACGTCGCTTAGTGCGCCGCTTATGAATTTATCTATTCTTTCCCCGCCGCTGTCCGGCGGAACATTAAGGATAAACGCGTTACTCAACGGTTTTATCCTCCTTTTTAAACAGATTTACCACAAGATAAAGTATCAGCGACGCCGCGCCGAGTGTTACGGCACAGTCCGCAATGTTGAATATTGCAAAATTCACGAAAGTGGGCTCAATAAAATCCACTACATAGCCATAAAGCGCTCTGTCGATTAGATTTCCGATTCCCCCCGCACAGACAACGCCGAGGCTCCAGTAAAGCCAGAGCGGTTTGCATCTGTTTGAAAAAAGATACCACAGAATACCGATGCAAAGCACGGCAGTAAAAGCAACAAATATCCATCTTGCGCCGCTGAACATTGAAAATGCCATTCCCGTATTTTCGGAATAATTGAAGCGAACGAAGCCTTTTATAAGTTCGAACGGCTCGCCGCCTTTTAAATATTTTACGGCAAGAAATTTTGTTATCTGATCAAACGCCGTTATAAGAATTATCATAACAGCGCACCATATATGCTTTTTTCTGTGCATAACTTCCTCCGGAATTAGTGCCGTATAGGCAAAAGAGGGGTGTTTTGCGCCCCTCTTTTTAATTTGTGCATTAATTAATTATTTACCCTCTTCTGCAAGAACTGCGGCGCAGTGTGCGCAGAGGTGCGGATGATTTTCATCACTGCCTACTGTTTCTGAGAATTTCCAGCAGCGTTCGCACTTTTCGCCCTTTGCGGGTTCAACGCCTACTGAAAGTCCCTCAACCTCGCCGTCAAATGACTGCTTTTCCTGTGTAACAGTTACGCCTGAAGTGATGAATATCTCAGGCAGAGCGGTCTCGACTGATTTAAGGAAATCATAAAGATCTCCCTCCGCTCCGAGAACGACGTGGGCTTCAAGTGATTTACCGATCTTCTTTTCATTACGCGCAAGTTCAAGCGCTTTCTGAACGTCAACACGCACCTTGTGGATCTTATCCCATTTTTCCATAAAGCTGCTGTCTGCGTTGATGAAATCAGCTGTTGGGATTTCATTGAAGAGCGGTGATTCGGGATTTCTTGACTTATCGTGAGGCATAAATCTCCAGATCTCATCTGCAGTAAAAGCAAGGATCGGTGTAAGCAGAAGAGTGAGTGAGTCAAGTATCTTATAAAGCACTGTCTGTGCCGCACGGCGTGTTTTAGAAGTGCTTACTGATGTATAAAGTCTGTCTTTAAGAACATCGAAATAGAAGTTACTCATATCAACAACACAGAAATTATGAATAGCGTGCGCCGCTGTATGATATTCATATATCTCATAGCCGTTTCTGGCAGTATTGATAACCTCGTCAAGCTTCATAAGAGCATACTTATCAAGCTCCTCAAGCTCCTCATTGGGAAGCATATCCTTATCGGGATCAAAATCATAAAGGTTACCCAGACAGAAGCGGGCGGTATTTCTGATCTTTCTGTAATTATCAGAAAGCTGTTTCAATATATCCTTGCTGATTCTGATATCGGCATGATAATCAGAAGAAGCAACCCAAAGACGAAGAATATCTGCGCCGTACTGCTTGATGATATCCTGCGGAGCAATACCGTTGCCGAGAGATTTAGACATCTTCTTGCCCTCGCCGTCAACTGTCCATCCGTGTGTAACAATCTGCTTGAACGGAGCGCCGTTTCCGCCTGCTACGGAAGTCAGAAGTGATGACTGGAACCAGCCTCTGTACTGGTCTGCACCCTCAAGATAAACATCTGCAGGACGTCTAAGGTAGTCGCGGTTTTTAAGAACGGCAGCATGGGTTGAGCCGGAATCAAACCATACGTCCATAATATCGGTTTCCTTTTCAAATCCCTCAGCAGCGCCGCAGTGCGGGCACTTATAGCCGTCCGGAAGGAAATATTCGGCATCGTGGGCATACCACGCGTCTGAGCCCTCCTGACCGAAGATATCGGAAACTTTCATCATTATATCATTGTCAATGATCTCTTTGCCGCACTTTTTGCAGTAAACAACCGGAATGGGAACGCCCCATTTTCTCTGGCGGGAAATACACCAGTCGGCACGCTCGCGGATCATGCTCTGAAGACGGTCTTTTCCCCATGCGGGATACCACTCAACATCTTCGGAAGCCTTGATTGCATCTTCCTTAAAGTCATCTACTGAGCAGAACCACTGTGAAGTAGCCCTGAAGATTATGGGCTTATGACAGCGCCAGCAGTGTGGATACTGGTGAATAATCTTCTGAAGTGCGAAGAGATTGCCTGTTTTTTCAAGATGCTCGGCAATAGGCTTGTTTGCCTCTTCGGTTGTAAGTCCTGCGAACTGGCCTGCTTCTTCAGTAAGTCTGCCGTGTGCGTCAACAGGAACTACAACGGGAAGTTCAGGATAATTCTTGCAGACTACAAAGTCCTCAACACCGTGGCCGGGAGCAGTGTGAACGCATCCTGTACCGCTTTCAAGAGTAACGTGATCGCCAACGATAACAAGTGATATTCTGTCAATAAACGGGTGACGGCACTTGATATACTCAAGCTCGCTTCCCATGATGGTGCCGAGTGTTTCATACTCGGTTACGCCTCTTGCCTCCATAGCGGACGCGGCAAGCTCTGTTGCCATTACATAATATTCATCCCCGCTCTTGATAAGTGAATACTCAAAATCAGGGCCTACACAGATAGCCACATTTGCGGGCAGTGTCCATGTAGTTGTGGTCCAAATTACAAAATAGGTTTTGCTGAGGTCTGCGCCCATGGCAGTGAGTTTGCCCAAGTCATCCTCAACATTGAATTTTACATAGATTGAATGGCACGGATCCTCTGCGTATTCTATCTCCGCCTCCGCAAGAGCAGTATTGCAGTCCGGGCACCAGTAAACGGGTTTCAGTCCCTTATAGATATATCCCTTTGTTGCCATGGAAGCAAAAACTTTTATCTGCTCCGCCTCAAAGTCCTTGGTAAGTGTGATATAAGGATTATCCCATTCACCGATAGATCCCAGACGCTTAAAGCTTTCACGCTGCATATCAACATAGCCGAGAGCAGTCTCTCTGCATATCTTGCGCAATTCAAGGTCTGAAATATTGCTGTGAGCTGAAATATGAGCTTCTTTTCTTGCCTTGAGCTCAGTGGGAAGACCGTGAGTATCCCAGCCCGGAACATAGGGTGATTTATAACCCGTCATATTCTTATATCTTACAATAAAATCCTTTAAGGTCTTATTGAGCGCATGGCCGATATGGATATCGCCGTTTGCGTACGGAGGGCCGTCATGCAGAATAAAGAGCGGCTTGCCCTCGTTGTTTTCCATAAGCTTTTCGTAAAGATTATTATCGTACCAGTCTTTGAGAATCTCCGGCTCACGCTGGGGAAGATTTGCCCTCATGGGGAAATCCGTTTTCATCATGTTTAAAGTATCTTTATAGTCCATTTCAATCAACAACCTCTATGTAATTATTTTCTTTTTTTCTTAAAAAATCCCTTGAATTTAACTCCGCCGTCTTCGTCATCTTCTTCATCGGGGGGAATAAGACTTATCTTTTCACTTGTTCTTACGCCCTCAGGCTTTACGTGGAAAAAATCTTCAAAAGGGAGGTGCTGTCCGTCCTCCTCCTCATCATTTTCCTGCTGCTCCATTTCGGGCTCTTCGTTTATCTCGGTAACTTCCCCGTCATCCTCAGGATCCTGTGAAAAAGCGTCTATAGCTTCCTTAACATCGGGCTCTTCATCCTCTTCCTGAGCATCTGACTTGGAAATCTCTTCAAGCTCATACTCAACGTCAAAATCGTCGTCAGCGCTGTCCTGAGTATCCTCTTCCTCGTCCTGCGTAAAAGCAACATCATCCTGCTCTTCAGGAGCATCTGAATTGTCTTCAGCAGTATCCTCATCGGCTTCGGTCTCTGAGGTTTCCTCTGCCTGCTCATCCTGAATTTCCTGAGCCTCGTTTTCTGCTATATCCTGCTCTATCTCATCTATCTTAGCAGAAACATTTTCAATATTCTGCTGAGTTTCGTCTATTTTATCTGATATTTCAGCATCATCTGCCGAAACGGGAGCCTCCATCATATCGCCGAGCTTTTGAAGCTGAGCCTCATAAAGAGAAACAAGTCTTTCTTTGAACGCATCAGCCTCTTTTTTAAGATTATTCGTAAGGCTTTCGTAATAATCCTTTTCTTCCTTAGATTTTGTAAGAAGCTCCTGCGAAATATTTTTAGCTTCAGTAAGAAGTCCTGCGGCGTCAGCTTTTGCGTCTGCAAGCTCCTTATCAGCTTTTTCACGGGCTTCGCTGAGTATTGCCTCAGCTGCTTCTGTTTTTTCCTTTGTAATATCTGCCGCATATTCACGGGCTTCTGAAATTATCTTCTCTGCTTTTGCCTTTGCTTCCATAACTGTGTTCTGAACAGTATTAGCACTGTCCGCAAGCAGTTTTTCGGATTTCTCCTGAGCCTCTTTTTCAACTTTGGAAGCAGCCTTCTGCGCAGTAAGAAGAGTATCTTTTATTGAATCTTCCTCGGCTCTGTATTCCTCTATTTTAGCGGCAAGGATCTCCATTTTTCTGTAAAGTTCCTTGTTTTCATCATAAATGGCAGAAAATGACTCTTCTATCTGCTGAAGGAACTCATTGGTTTCATCAATATCATAACCGTGTGATGCGGTTGAAAGCACTTTTTCTTTGATCTGGCTCGGCGTAATCATAATTTATTCTCCTCTCTTTTACGCTCAGTACATTATCATTCCGTTGTTTTCAAGTTCATCAATAAGATCGCCCATAACATCAACATTATAAGGTGTGATTATGTAAGTGCTGTTTGCAACTCTCTTTATCTGCCCGTTATTGGCATAAGCCACGCCGCTGAGGAAATCAAGAAGCCTGCGTGCAATATCCCTGTTTGTAGATTCAAGATTGAGCACAACGGTTCTTTTTTCATTAAGATTATCGCCGATTGCGGCGGCCTCCTCAAACCTTTCGGGCTTTACAAGCACTACCTGCAGCTGAGCAGTAGTGTGTATATTCATAACCTTGTCATTTTCAGCTCTTGTGCGGTGTATTTTTTCGGGTTTCTCCTCCCTGGGCACATTCACGCTTTTGCGCTTTTCCCTTTTTGGAGGAGCGGGCATGGAATAAGATGGCTGTTCCTCATAAAAATCATCAAATTCGTCATCATCATTCTCGCGTATGATATCCGCAAACTTATCAAAAAGACCCATAAAGCAACCTCCTAATTATATTTTCTGGCTCCGAATATTGCGGAACCTACTCTTACTATATTTGAACCCTCGGCTATGGCGGCGGTGTAATCCGCGCTCATTCCCATAGAGAGAATATCCATATTTATATTATCTATTTTTTTATCTTTAATGTCAATGAAATATTGCCTTACAGCGGCAAAATAGCGGCGTGCCTCATCCTGATTTTCACATATAGGCGGGATAGCCATAAGCCCTTTTATTTCTATGGCGGGCAATTCAGATATCTGATACAGCGTTTCAACAAGCTCCTGCGGCATAATTCCGCTTTTGCTTTCTTCCTGACCGATATTCACCTCGGCAAGACATTTCGTAACAATGCCGCGCGCGGCGGATACACGTGATATCTCCTTTGCAAGTTTAAAAGACGATACGGATTCTATCATATCCACCTCGCCCACTATCTGGCGCACTTTGTTGGTCTGCAAATGGCCTATAAGGTGTTTTTCAACACCGGCGAGCTCAAGCTCATCCCTTTTGCCGAGATATTCCTGAACTCTGTTTTCTCCTATAAGGTCGGCGCCGAGTTCAAGAGCCTTATTTATATACGGCGGCTCTACTGTTTTTGTTACGCACATCAGGCGCACGTCATTTTCATTTCTGCCCGCTTTGACGGCGCTTTCCATAACATTATCAAGAATACGCCTGTAATTCTCCTCAACGGACTTCATTCTTTCCTCATCAATTATATACTTCCCCATCATGCAGCTCCTTTCCCTGAATAATAATCTGGTCATAAAGCTTAATGCCGTTTTCCGAATCGGGGTCATAACTGAGAACAACATAATCCCCGTCGGTATAAAGCACGTCTGCACTGCGCCACTCTACAACTGAAGCCACAAGCGCATAAACGCCTCTTTCCCCATTGTTCACATGAACCGCGGCAGACGGCACTCTTATGCCCGTGTAGGAATTTACACGGATTTCTATATTTGCAAGCCGCATTGAAACGGTGTCGCTGTTGATATCGTCGCAGGAAAGCACAAGCACTGTCTTTTCCTGCCCGAGCTCCGGCTGAGCGCCGCTGACAATTTTGCAGCTGTAAACACTGTCTGTACCCGAAACGGCAACATCTATCCTGTCTCCGTTTTCAAGGCCTTTCACATCATCCACGCTGACTTCGGCGCAGAAATACCATTCAAAATCCGTAATGATCTTACCTGATCCCTGAGCGGTTTCAGCGTTTTGCGCCTGCTCCACCCATGATTCAAATGTATCAACACTGAGGTTTTCTATATTATCATAATCAAAAGCGCCCTCAAGGGAATCCGTATATTCGGAATATATACCTGATTCTTCAGCTTTTATACTGCCCGTGGGCTGATTTGAACTTATGTTGAGTGCGCTCATTTTATCCTCAATTTCCCTCATAACGGAGGAGAAATCAATATCTTTGCCTATAAGTATCTGGCGGCGGGTAAATCTGTCATTAAGTTCATAAGCGTTGTCTGTGACTTCGCTTACATTCTGCACCGCGGCGGCACGCACATATTCGTTTATATTTTCAATAATACTGCTGTCAAGAGATTCAACATCCGTTGCCTGACCTACAGACTGGCTTTCCATATCGGAATAATACCTGAGTTCATCCTCAAGATCAACATACTGTGAATAAGCGGAAGCCGCTTCCTGAGAATCAAAGGTAAGAGCGATCTCTCCCCCTTTATAGACTTTTTCACAGTCATCTACCGAAGAAACGGTAACAGCCGAGCCGCTGCTCTGCACCACCTGTTCGTCCCTGACTACAAGGGCGGTGGTGTCAACCGTTTCATATACGGTTGACTGAAGCGCAGTCTGAGTTTTAAGACTTACATTAAACGCAGAATAAAGCTGAACGCCCATATATACTGCAATAATTGCAGCCACAAAAATTATAGCGGCATTCTGCTTTTGCGTTTTGGAAAGTTTAATCTTTCTGAACATTTTTGTAAAATCAAGACCTGCCATTTAAAAATTCCCTGCTTATCCTGACGGCGGTATCAGCAATATTTTCACTGCCGTCATCAACGCAGAGCCTTACTGCATTCTGACGGCGTTTGAACCATGTGATCTGCCGTTTTGCGTATCTTCTTGTTTCCCGCTTGATATTCTCCGCTGCTTCTTCAAGGCTTAGCACGCCTTCAAAATACGGTTTGAGTTCCTTATGCCCTATTGCCTGAGCCGCCGTTTTTCCGCCTTCATCAAGACAGCGGCGCGCTTCATTCTCAAGCCCGTTTTGAAGCATTATGTCAACACGGCGGTTTATTCTGCCGTAAAGGTCTTCTCTGTTTTTATAATCTATCACAAAGTAAAGCGCGTCATAAGGAGATTCCTGGCTGACGGCTTCCTTGTCCGCCTCACTTTTTGTTTTGCCCGTAAGATAATATATCTCAAGCGCGCGGGCAACTCGTTTCTTATTGTTTTTATGTATCTTTTGGGCGGTCTCAGGATCTGCTTTTTCAAGTTCGGCGTGAAGTTCATCCTCACTTTGCGCCATAAGCCTTTCACGCAAATCCGGGTCGTTTTTTGTTTCTATGAAGTTCACATTATCAATAAGGCTGTCTATAAAAAGCCCCGTTCCGCCCGCTATAACCGGAACTTTGCCTCGCGATACGATATCGCTGATAATACCGCGGGCAATATTGCAGAAATCGGCGGCAGAAAAAGGAACATCCCTTTCAAGAAACTGCACCATATGGTGCTCAATTCCCGCCATTTCCTGCTCAGTAGGCGCCGCAGATGCTATTTCCATTCCCTTATATACCTGCATGGAATCGGCAGAAATAACTTCTCCTCCCACAGCCTTTGCAATTTCCACAGCAAGAGTTGTTTTACCGCTTGCAGTAGGGCCTGCCACAACTATTACTTTTGTTTTATCCATCACTGCACCCTGCCGAACTGCTTTTCAAGCTCATAACGTGATATTTTCACCATAACGGGTCTGCCGTGGGGGCAGTATCTTATTTCGGGCATTGAGAGAAGTTTCTCAACAAACAGTTCTCTTTCCTGCGGTGTTGTTTTATCCCCGCCCTTGACTGCCGCGCGGCAAGACGAAGAATGGAATATCCAGTCCATTTTCTCCGGCTCGATATCAGTTTTATGCTCAAGCAGCTTCTGGGCTATCTCAAGTATCAAATCCTTTACGTCACAGCCCTCAAGGAGAGCAGGTATCTCACGCACTATGACGGTGTTTGAGCCGAAATCCTCAGCCGCAAATCCGCATTTTGAAAGCAGATGAATATTTGAAATAACCGCCTCGTATTCCTCCGGGGTCATTGAAACTGCGGCGGGCACAAGTAACGCCTGTGAAGCGATGCCCGTCTGTGCCGCTTCTTTTTTAAGTCTTTCAAAATTCATGCGCTCATGAGCGGCATGCTTGTCTATATAATAGAGATCGTTTTTAATCTCAACGATGATATATGTATTAAACGCCTCTCCCACAACTTTAAATTCGGGAACATCGTCTTTCTCATCCACCACTGCAGCGGCGGGTGCCGATGTTTCCTGAGTTGCAGGCTGGGCGGAGACGGTGTTTTCAGGCTTTTCGGCAGTGTCTTTTTTATCTGAAAAATCTATTGTAACGGTTGTAGAATATTCATTTTCCTCAACGGTTTCATTCTCAGAAAAAATTCTGCCGCTTTTTATTTTATAATCTTTAGGATCGCCGTAGCTGTCCTTTCTTTTATGCTCGGTATATCCTGACGGAGCCGCCACGCGCCATGGATTATTTGCCGTAGCATTTGAAAACTTGAGCTGCGACGGCTGCTCGGGTTTAACTCCGAAATCTATTTTTGACGTTTGAGTTTCAAGATTTCTGTAATTTCTGCCGTTGGCGTCAGAATAAAAACTGCCTTCTTTTACAGAATTTTTAGTTTCCACAGCAGTTTTGACGCCGTAATAAACAAGGTCAAAAACAGGCTTTTCATTTACGAAACGCACCTCTGTTTTTGACGGGTGAACATTTACGTCCACAAGTTTAGGATCTATCTCAATATTAAGAACGCAGGCGGGATACCTGCCAACCATAATGAGATTTTTATATGCCTGCTCAAGCGCCGCCATTGCGGTAGCGCTTTTCACCAGCCTGCCGTTAATAAAGAAAAACTGCATTGACCTGCTTTTTCTTGACTGGTGCGGGCGGCTTACATAACCCGTGAGGCGCATTGAATTATATGAATAATCGGTTTCTATAAGAGTATCCGAAAGTTCTGCTCCGAATACCGAATAAACGGTGCCTTTAAGATCGGATTTGCCGGAGGTGATAAGCACCTGCTTGCCGTCTCTTATAAACCTGAAAGAAATTTCGGGGTGTGAAAGAGCAATTCTGTCCACAACGCCCTGAACGGCATTTCCCTCCGTAACATCTTTTTTAAGGAATTTCATTCTTGCGGGAACATTGAAGAAAATATCCCTTACAACCACAGTTGTGCCGTTTGGGCATCCCGCATCGGAAAGGCTTATCTTTTCGCCCCCGTTTATTTCATACCGTGTTCCGGAGCTTTCATTTTCCGTTTTTGTAAGCAGCTCCACTTTCGCAACCGCGGCTATTGAAGCCATTGCCTCTCCCCTGAAGCCGAGAGTGCCTATGGCATTTAAGTCCTCGCCTGTGGATATTTTCGACGTTGCGTGGGAAATGAATACTTTTTCAACATCTTCCCTTGCTATTCCGCAGCCGTCATCGGTTATGCGGATATAGGTGGTGCCGCCGTTCTTTATCTCAACTATGATATGCCTGGCTCCGGCGTCTATTGAATTTTCAAGCATTTCTTTAACAACGCTCATCGGCCTTTCAACCACTTCGCCTGCGGCAATAAGGCTGTAAACCTCTTTGGGAAGAATATTTATGTGTGCCATGCATATCACCTCTTTTTTAACTTAATTCTTCTGCCTTTTTCTTTAAATCATAAAGCGTTTGCATTGCTTCTATCGGAGTTAAAGTATTAACATCTGTTGCTCTGAGTATTTCAAGTATCTCATTTCTGCCGTTTGCGGAAAAGTTATACTGAATATCTTCCTCTTCCTCAACAACTGCCTCCTCCGCCTTGAATTCTATACTTACCTTGTTCTTTTCAAGTTCTTTTAATATCGCTTTAGCCCTGCGCACAACGCTGTCCGGCACACCGGCAAGCTTTGCAACTTCAATACCGAAGCTTTCGTCAGCGCCACCGCGGACTATCCTGCGCAGGAAAGTAATATCATCTCCGCGCTTTTTAACAGCTATGGAATAATTCTTAACTCCGTCAAGCATACCCTCCATTGCCGTCAGCTCGTGATAATGCGTAGCAAAAAGCGCTTTTGCGCCGAGAGTTTTCTTTTTGCACACAAATTCGAGCACGGCACGGGCAATGCTCATGCCGTCAAAAGTTGAAGTGCCCCTGCCTATTTCATCAAGTATTATAAGGCTTCTCGGGGTGGCGTTTTTGAGAATTGAGGAAACCTCGCTCATCTCCACCATAAAGGTTGAACGGCCTGTTGCAAGGTCATCCGACGCGCCCACTCTTGTGAAAATAGCGTCCGTAATGCCTATGCTGGCACTGCGGGCGGGCACGAACGAGCCTATCTGAGCCATAAGCACTATAAGAGCTATCTGGCGCATGTATGTTGATTTACCTGCCATATTGGGGCCTGTGATTATCATACAGCGGTTATCGTCCGTATCGAGCATAGTATCGTTCGGGACGAACAGCGCGCCTTCCATAAGTGCCTCAACAACAGGGTGTCTGCCGTCCTTTATCTCTATGGCGCCGCTTGTATTAATCTGCGGGCACACATAGTTGTTGTTGACGGCGACTTCGGCAAGCGACGCGAGCGTATCAAGGGAAGCCAGCGTTTTAGCCGTTTTCTGTATTCTCTGCGCTTCATTTGAAACGCTTTCACGCACGGAGCAGAACACGTCATATTCAAGCGCCACGGCTCTGTCCTTTGCGCCGAGCACCTTGCCCTCAAGGTCTTTTAGTTCCTGGGTTATATATCTCTCACAGTTTGTGAGCGTTTGCTTTCTTATGTAATCTTCCGGCACAAGGTCTTTATATGAATTTGTAACCTCGATATAATATCCGAAAACTCTGTTGTAGCCTACTTTAAGCTTGGGAATACCTGTTTTCTCACGCTCTCTTGCTTCTATTGAGGCAATGATGCCTGCTCCGTCCTCCATAATGCTTTTGAGCTCATCGAGTTCGGGGCTGAAGCCTTTTCGTATCATTCCGCCCTCACGCAGAGAAAACGGCGGTTCATCCACGATAGCGCGCTGAATGAGGTCTCGTACATCTGAAAGTGTATCTATCTGACGGTAAATTTCTTTCAGATAAGCGCTGTTTGCGTTTTCAAGCAGACCTTTTATCTCAGGCAGTTTTTCGCAGGTTGCCTGAAGGGACCTGAGTTCCTTTGCGTTTGCAGTTGAATATGCAACGCGCGCCATAAGCCTTTCAACATCGCTTACGCCTGTGAGCGCGGCTCTTATCTTGTCCCTTGTTTCGGGATTATCCGCAAGCTCACCAACGGCATTTTGGCGCCTTGTTATTCCCGCGGCGGACATAAGCGGCATTTCAAGCCAGCTGCGTATCATACGCTTGCCCATGGCGGTCTTTGTTTTATCAAGCACCCACAACAGCGAGTGTTTTTTATCGCCCGTCATCATTGAACTTGTGAGTTCAAGATTTCGGCGGGCATTCATATCGAGTTTCATATACTCGGTATCATCAAAGTAATCTATATCCGCCGGCGCTTCAATCTCGTCTTTCTTCTGCACCTCTTTGAGATAATCTATTACTGCTCCGAGAGCGCAGACAACGCTTTTACTGCTGCCGAGGGAGAGCGAATCTATCTCTTTTTTACCGAGGGTTTCGAGGATAAGATCCGTTGCTCCTTCAAAGCTGAATTTGCTGTCATCAAGCAGCTGAACTTTTGTGCCGAGACGGTCTTTTATAAATTTTGCAACAGAGCTGAAATCAAGAGCGCCCGAATTTACAAGCACCTCTTTAGGCTGATACGTTGCAAGCCTGTCCATTATCTGCTCTTCGGGATTGCTGCCCTTTACGGCAGTAAGATGAAATTCGGCTGTTGAAACATCGGCAAAGCAGATACCCGTTTCGCTGTCCGTTTTACAGATACAGCACAGATAATTGTTTACGCCGTCCTCCAGCATATTTCCCTCAATAACAGTGCCGGGAGTTATTATTCTGACAACATCACGCTTTACAAGCCCCTTTACAAGTTTGGGGTCTTCAAGCTGTTCGCAAATAGCAACTTTATATCCCCTGTTTACAAGCTTTGCAATATAGTTGTCCGCCGAGTGAAACGGCACGCCGCACATAGGCGCCCGCTCCTCCTGGCCGCAGTCCCTGCCCGTAAGGACAAGATCCAGCTCTTCGGAGGCGATTTTGGCGTCATCAAAAAACATTTCGTAGAAATCGCCCAAGCGAAAGAATAAAAGCATATCAGGGTATTTGCTTTTAATATCAAAATACTGCTCCATCATGGGCGAAAGCCCGTTTTGCTTTTTACCCGCCATATTCATCCTCCTTCAAAATTTTTATTAAATGCGGAACTTACAAATCAGCAACCGCAGCCGCCACCGCAGGTTGAGCAGTTGTGAGTGCAGGACTCATCTGGGATTTCACATGTTTCAGGATCTTCGCCGTCAAAGAAGAGGCCTATCATCTTGCTGATATACTGAGCCATTTCTTCCATCTGAGAAGCGGCGGCTGAATAAACCTCCATATTCTCGTTCTGCATAATCTCTTCATAAAGTTTCTGATAATCATTCTGAAGCTGCTCAATCTTTTCCTTATCAGCGTCATCACCCTTGCCGGTTTCCTGCTGATACTGAAGTGAGTAGAGCTGAAGCTGTTTCATCTTTTCCTGAAGATCCTGGTCTGCGTCATTTTTTGCAGCAGCATCCTGAAGCGCTTTGAAGCGCGCGTCTTTCTGAATTTCCTTTCCGAGTTCGCGAAGTGCGTTTTCAAGTGCCATAATATTTATTCCTTTCAAAATTAATTTTATTTTATTATTCCGCGAGCCTGCCCTTTAAAACATAAGTGAGCGGCTCGGTAACGGTGATGTTTTTAAAAGTGCCTATAAGGTCTTTACTGCCGTCAAATTCAATTATGATATTTCCGTCCGTTCTTGCCTCAAGTGAATTTTCGCCGTGCTTTCCTTTGCCGTAAATAAAGCATTTAAAAGTTTTGCCGGCGTACTTTTTCATATTCTCAGCAGAAATCTTTTCCTGAACGGCAAGCAGTTCCCTGAGCCATTTGCCTTTTTCCTCCGCAGAAACGGGGTCAGGCATCTCAGCGGCGGGTGTGCCCTTTCTGGGTGAATAAATGAATGTAAACAGCGAGGTGAATTTTACCTCTTCAATAAGTGAAACGGTGTCTCTGAACTCCTCATATGTTTCGCCGGGGAAACCGACTATTATATCCGAAGTTATTGAGAGCGCATCGCCCATAAGCTCTTTTGCGTAATTTATAAGAGAAAGATATTTCTCTCTTGTGTAATTTCGGTTCATCGCTTTGAGCACGCGGTCATTGCCGCTTTGAAACGGCAGGTGCAGGTGCTTTGCAACTTTATCGCACTCAGCCATTGTTTCAAGAAGCTCTTTGGTGCAGTCCTTGGGGTGGCTTGTCATAAAACGTATTCTGAAATCGCCGTCTATATCGTTTATCATTCTGAGCAGCTGAGCAAAAGTTACCCGAGGGTTCAGATTTTTGCCGTATGAATTTACATTCTGACCGAGGAGCGTTATCTCCTTACAGCCGCTTTCAACAAGCTCCTTTGCCTCTTTCAATATCTGTTCAGGCTCACGGCTGCGCTCACGCCCGCGAACATAAGGCACGATACAGTAAGTGCAGAAATTATTGCAGCCGTACATAATCGGCAGCCATGCCCTTTTGTCCTCATCCCTGAGAACAGGCACGCCCTCTGCAATTACGCCGTCTGCATCAGGTGTTTCAAACACGCGTTTTTTTCCTGTAAGCGTTTTGTAAATAAGTTCGGGCAGTCTGTAAACCACATGCGTGCCGAAAACAAGATCCACAAAAGGAAAGCTTTTTTTAATCTTATCAGCGATATGCTGCTGCTGCATCATACAGCCGCAGCAGGCAATAACTGTGCCGGGGTTTTCGTGTTTATACTTTTTCAGAGCGCCTACATTGCCGAACACTCTGTCCTCCGCGTGTTCACGCACGGCGCAGGTATTGAATATAACAAGCTGAGCCTGAGTGCGCTCATCGGTAAAACCGTAGCCCATTTCGCTTAACATGCCTTTTATTTTTTCGCTGTCTGCCACATTCTGCTGACAGCCGTATGTTACAACGCAGGCAAGCGGCTGTTTTTCATAGCGCTTAGAGATAACGGACTTTACCTTTTTGCAGAAATTTTTCTGAATGTCTATTTCCGTTTTATCCACCATGCCGATTTTTGAAGAAAAGCTGTCCATTACCTCACCTCTTTTTTTGATAAAATTACGGATACTTACACTTTTCCATAATATTTTTAATTATATCAAAAGGCGCATATATATTCAATAATAAATTATTAAATAATTTAAAATATTATTATATATAGCACATTTTACGCTTTATATTGAAAAACGCTCAGATTTTTGTTAAAATTGAAACATATAAAATCAATTTATCCGCCCTTGGGCGGGAAAGGATATGCAAAATGCTCAAAAAGAGAGGCGCCGGCGTGCTTATGCACATCAGCTCTTTGCCCGGCAGATACGGAATAGGCGTTTTTGACGAAAATGCAAGGCATTTTATTGACAGGCTTCACGATATGGGTTTCACTTACTGGCAGGTACTGCCGTTCAACCCTATTGACGGTTCCAACAGCCCTTACTGCTCACCAAGCGCGTTTGCGGGAAACTATCTCTTCATTAACCCGCAGGGGCTTTGCGATATGGGTCTTGTAAACCAGAGTGATGTTGAGGAAAACGTATACCAAGGCACGCCTTACACTGCCGACTATGAATTTGCCGCAGAAAAGAGATACAATCTGCTGAAAAAAGCATTTTTAAACACCGACGGTGAAACGGCACAGCGCATAAAGGAATTTGAACTTGAAAACCCTTGGCTTACCGATTATGCTGTTTATATGGCTGTAAAAGAGCAAAACGGCGGCAAACCGTGGTGGCAGTGGGATAAAAAGCAAGCTGTTTATTCCGAATGCATTAAGGATATATATTTATTTGAGGAGAGCGCCGCTTTCTGGAAGTTCGTGCAGTATATCTTCTACAAACAGTGGCTCGAAATAAAGAAATACGCAAATGAAAAAGGCATTGCCGTTATAGGCGATATGCCTATTTACGTTGCCATGGACAGCGTTGACGTATGGGCTGACCTGCCGCTTTTCAAAATAGATAAAAAAACGCTCAAAGCAAAGAAAGTAGCCGGAGTACCGCCCGATTATTTCAGTGAGGACGGCCAGCTGTGGGGCAATCCCATTTATGACTGGGCAACTATGAAAAAAGACGGCTATTCCTGGTGGATTTCAAGAATAGGCTCTGCGCTCAAAACTTTTGACGTAGTGCGAATAGACCATTTCCGCGCGTTTGCAAGCTATTATGAAGTTGACGCAGACGCAGAAAATGCAAAAAAGGGCGAATGGAAAAAAGGGCCGGGCATGGATCTTTTTTCAAAAGTATTTGAAAAATTCCCTGCCGCTCCTATTATTGCGGAAGACCTGGGCACTTTCGGAGAAGATGTTATAAAACTGCTTAAAGACACGGGATTTCCGGGTATGAAAGTAGTTCAGTTCGGCTTTGACGCACACGCTGATTCTGCGCACCTGCCTCACAATGCAGTTCAAAACAGCATAAATTATGTTGGAACGCATGACAACAACACCCTGCTTGGCTGGCTTTGGGAAGCAAACGAAGAAGAACGCCGCTTTGCGCTTGATTACTGCGGTTTTGCGGGTGACAACTGGGGTGAGGGCGGATACAAAAGCCCCTCCTGCCGTAAGATAATAGAAACGGTTTGGAAAAGCAGTTCAAACGTTGCCATGATATCTTTTCAGGATATGTGCGGCTTCGGCAGTGACGCCAGAATGAACATTCCCGGAGTAGCGGACAAAAACTGGCGTTTTCGAACAACCAAAGAAACTATTGACAGCGCTGACGGAGATTATTATTACAGAATAAATTCCCTTTACAGAAGAATGTACCCCGTTTTTGAATAAAATTCAAAGCGCACATCAGAATATTCAAAATATAATTGTCAACAAAAAAACTCCTGCATAGAATGATATGAAGTTAGCTTCAAATATTCTGCAAAGGAGTTTTTTTATGGCAAACACCATTATTGACGCCGGTGAAAACCGTATAAATGAGGCTGTGTGCGTAGACACAAAGCGCATTTATGACAGCTGTGTTTCAAAAGATTGCCTCGAGGATCTAAGAGTTACGTTTTTTTCAAGAAGCCAGAGGCTGATTGACGAGGCGGTAAGCGTAAAATGCCGCGAATGCACAGTAGTTTCCGTTTCCATTGATGTGGACGAAGTGCCGTTCAACAGAGGTTACTACGCTGTAGACATCACATTCTATTTCCGCCTTGAATTTGATACTTACTCAGCGCCGTGCACTACGCCTGAAGTGGCAGTGGGCTATGCGCAGTTCACCAAAAAATGTATACTTTACGGCTCAGACGGCAATGTAAAGGTATTCAAATCAAATCCGCAGTCTGATAATTCCGACTGCCCGGAGGCGCCTCACTACACAAATCCCGCCGCAAAGGTGCAGACGGTTGATCCCGTTATACTTGCCTGCGATGTTATCGATCTGTGTGATTGCTGCATTCCGCTGTGCACATCATTCCCGCAGTGTATCCTTAAAAATTCGCAGGATACCGTACCGAGTGCCGGAGCTTCAAAAGCCGTGCTTGTAACGCTTGGCCTTTTCAGCATAGTTCAGATGGAAAGGGATGTTCAGATCCTTATTCCCGCATACGATTACTGCATTCCTAAAAGAGAGTGCGAGTGCAACACTCAGAATCCGTGCGACACATTCCAGAACATCGACTTCCCCGTTGACGAATTTTTCCCGCCCGAAAAATCAGACGGCGGCGGATGCTGCTGCGATAAGGACGACAAGGATTCCGACGATAGAAAGTAAAAATGCTGTGCTGCGGCAAAACAAAAGCCTGCCGAAAGGCAGGCTCATTTTTTATATATTAATATCCAAATTTTGTGTCAACAGTGCTCAAAATCACACTTTATCAAGCTTTGCGAAGTTTGACATCAGCTTTTTGGTGCCCGCTTTATCAAACGCTATTTCAAGCAAAACATCGTTGCCCATAGGTTTGGCTGAAAGTATAATGCCCGTGCCGAAAGCCTTGTGGCGAACTGTATCACCAACATCAAAGCGTGCTGAATTTCCTGATTTTTCATAACCGACCTGACCGAATTTGTGAGATGTGACAGCGCTTCTTGCCTGCGGATTTTCCGCAAACGCACTTCTTGTGAACGCGCCGCGCGGGGTAAACGCACGAACGGTAATATCGTTTACAACATTCATAGGTATCTCACGCAAAAATCTTGACGGTGAATTTCTGCTGGTTGTGCCGTAAAGCATACGGCGGCGTGCGTTGAGAAGATAGAGTTTTTCCTTTGCACGTGTTATTCCCACATAAGCAAGACGGCGCTCCTCCTCAAGGTCTTCCTCGCTGAAAAGCGACTGATTTCCGGGGAATATTCCGTCCTCCATACCGGGGATGAAAACTATGGGAAATTCAAGGCCCTTTGCGGCGTGGAGGGTCATAAGCACAACGGCATCATCATCGCTGTTGTATGTATCTATATCCGAAACAAGAGCAACATCCTCAAGAAAATCGGAAAGTTCAAAATCCTCATTTTCCTGCTGGTAGCGGATAAACATTGTTGAAAGTTCGTTGATATTGTCTTTTCTGTCCTGCGCGGTATCGGGATCTTCATCAAGATACTCGTTGTACTCTGTTTTTTCAAGTATCTCCTGAAGCAGGTCGGAAAGGGACATACCATCCTCAAGGCACTGCTGAAAATGCTTTATAAGATCGGCAAACTCACCAAGTCTGCGTGCCGCGCGCTGTGTTTTCTGAAATTCATCAGCACGTTCACATACCTCGAATGCCGAAATGCCCAAGCCGGTTGATATCTCCATGACATTAGCGAACATGGTATCGCCTATTCCTCGCTTGGGAACATTGATAATACGCTGTACCCTGACATTATCGGCAGGATTGTTTATCACTGCGAAATAGCTAACGATATCCTTAATTTCCTTGCGGTCAAAGAATCTGTGACCGCCTATTACAACATGAGGAATACCGCTTTTTGCAAGTGTAATTTCTATATTTCTGGACTGCGCGTTCATTCTGTAAAGTATGGCGTGATCGCGCATTTTTCTGCCGTTTTTCACGTTTTTGAGTATCTCATCCGCAATGAAAGACGCCTCGTCCGCCTCATCATCAAGAGTGTTGAAAATTATCTTTTCACCCGCTCCCGAAGAAGTCCACAGATTTTTGCCCTTGCGGTTTTTATTATTCGCTATAACGGAATTTGCCGCGTCAAGAATATTCTGGGTGGAGCGGTAATTCTGTTCAAGGCGGATAACCTTTGCGTTTTTATACTGATGCTCAAAAGAAAGTATGTTTTCAATCGTAGCACCGCGGAAACGATAAATACTTTGGTCATCATCACCTACTACGCAGATATTGTTATAACCTCCCGCAAGCAGTGAAACGAGCACATACTGAGCGTGTGAAGTATCCTGATACTCATCCACCATAACATATTTAAACTGCTTCTGATAAAGTTCACGTACATCGTCATTTTCATCAAGAAGTTTAACGGTATTGAATATCATATCGTCAAAATCCATAGCGTCCGCTTTGAGCAATTCTTTCTGATAAAGCTCATAGCATTCGGCAATTCTGGCTTTTCTGAAATCATTTTGAGAATACTTTTTATATTCCTCAGGGCCGATAAGACTGTCTTTAGCCGTGCTCATTTCCGAAAGGATAGACTTATGATGTAAAATCTGATCCGTTATTCCGAGCGATTTCTGCACGTGCTTCATAACACGTTTCTGATCGTCCGTATCATAGATTGTAAAGTGAGAAGTATAGCCGATTCTGTCCGCAAACCTTCTTAAAATTCTTCCGCAGCAAGAATGGAATGTATGCGCCCAAATATCGCGTGCTTCATCGCCGACTGTATTAATAAGTCTTTCCCTGATTTCGCCCGCCGCTTTATTTGTGAACGTGATAGCAAGCACCTGCCAGGGAAGCGCAAGTCCGCTTTCAATAATATGCTGAACACGGTTTACAAGCACGGTGGTTTTACCTGAACCCGCGCCCGCAAGTATTAAGAGCGGGCCCTCTGTGCAGTCAACTGCCTGCTGCTGCATTTCATTTAATGCCATATGTACACCTCTTAAAAATAAATAACCCGACCCGAAAAAGCGGGTCAGTGCCTTATTTAGCTATTATATAAAAACCGCCGCTGTAAAAAACAGCGGTCAAAAAAGGGGCGCCGTGGGCACCCCCGTTTTATTTTATTTTGAATTAACCGAGAAGAGTAAGCAGAACACCTGCCGCAACGGCTGAACCGATAACGCCTGATACGTTGGGGCCCATTGCATGCATAAGCAGGAAGTTTGCAGGATTTTCTTTCTGGCCCTCTTTCTGGCTTACACGCGCTGCCATAGGAACGGCTGAAACGCCTGCAGAACCGATAAGCGGATTTACCTTGCCCTTTGTAAGAACATACATGAGCTTGCCGAAGAGAACGCCGCCTGCTGTGCCTACTGCGAACGCAATAAGACCAAGAACGATAACACCGAGCGATTTTGCATTCAGGAAGCTCTGCGCGCTTGTTGTGGCGCCTACTGAAAGGCCGAGCATGATAGTAATGATGTTCATAAGCTCATTCTGAGCAGCTTTTGCAATTCTTTCCGTTCTGCCGCTTTCTTTAAGCAAATTGCCGAACATGAGCATACCAACAAGAGAAGCTGCATCAGGAAGAAGAAGTGAAACGATAACGGTAACCATTATCGGGAAAAGAATCTTTTCTGTTTTTGAAACAGGACGCAGGGTATCCATAACAACACTGCGTTCTTTCTTTGTTGTAAGCGCACGCATAATAGGCGGCTGAATAACAGGCACCAGCGCCATATACGAATACGCCGCAACAGCAATAGTACCCAGCATATGAGGCGCGAGCTGAGAGGTTACGAAAATAGCCGTAGGGCCGTCCGCACCGCCGATGATAGCGATTGAACCTGCCTCTGCGGGAGTGAATTTAAGAAGAACAGCACCTACATAGGTGAAGAATATACCAAGCTGTGCCGCGGCGCCCAGGATAAAGCTTGACGGGTTTGCAATAAGAGGAGAGAAATCCGTCATAGCGCCGATTCCGAGGAATATAAGCGGAGGATAAATTCCCGCTTTTACGCCGAAATACAGGAAATCCAGCAGACCCGGCGTGCACACCTGACCCGCATCATTTACCATTCTGCCCGCAAGCAGATCTATAAAGCCCTGCAGATCATTATACTGCACGGCAAGGTTTGCCCCCGGAATATTCGCAAGAAGCATACCGAAAGCAATAGGAATCATAAGCAGTGGCTCAAATCCTTTTTTAATTCCCAGCCACAGGAAGAAAAAGGAAACACATATCATAATAAGATTGAGGTAGCCGCCGTCCGTAAAGAAATAAGCATAACCGCTGTTCTTTACGATATCAACAAGCGCGCCCCAAACGCCCTGTAAAATATCCATTCAAAATATCCTCCGTAAAAAACGCGTTAAAAAACGGGCTTTGCCGCAAACCCGTTTTAAATTATCAGAAAGGTCTTGTGTTATCTGCTATAGCAGCGGCAGCCCACGGATTTCTGCCCGCAACGTTCTTGACCCTGATTGAGCGGATAGTTACCTGCTTTCCGCCTTCTGCTGCATATATAGCTGCAGATATTGCGGCAACAATCTCGCCGCTGATACCGCTCTGCACTGCAGGAGCCGGTGCCGGAGCAGGAGCGCTTACTGCAGGAGCGGCTGCCTTTGCGGGAGCCGGCTGCGCCGCCTTTTTTGAAGATTTTTTGCCGCCCTCTGCGGCTTTGCCGAAGCCTTTAAAGATTGCAATAAGAATCGCAAGCACCAGCATTACTATAACAATGCCGGAAATTACAACTGTTGAGGTCTGCACCCAATCTACACCTCCGAGATATTCTTTATATGTTTGCGCCGCAACGGGATTCGCGCTTACATCAAAAATAAGGTTTTGCATTTACTTTTCCCCGATTTCATCCAAATTAGTAGTATTATAAAACAGATGACGGTGATTTTCAACCTTAATTTATCATTTTGTTAAATATTTAATAATAATTACGGTGCAGGAATGTTAATTTTATAACAAAATTAAAATTGCGCGCGGCTATTGATTTATTTTTAAAAAAGTTTATAATATTATTAGCGAAAAAAATCAGTTTAAACATTTGCCTGTTTACGGAGGTGCTGAGCATGAAAAAGGAAACTCTTATCATTGCCATTTTGGTGGCTCTTATCATATTGTGGATAACCGAGACAATCGGTATGAAAAAGACTTCTCGTCTGCTCAGCGGCGCAATCGACATCGGCTTTTCGCTGCTCAGATAGTTTTTGATACCTGCCGCGCTTTTGCGCGGTTTTTTGTTTTAAAAAAATGACGCCGGCTGAAAACCAGCCGGCGTTTTTGTTTGATTTATTCTACTATATATTGCTGCATATCTTCACTTTCAAAATACTGAATTGTCTTTTCATCCTGAACGCTTATATTTATATAATATTCTGCAAACGGATATACAGAATATTTATCAGGATCCCGAAGCATGAGTGAGCTTGCGTTTCCTGCATAATCACGCCTCTCAAGCGGAGTCATGTTTCTGATATAGTCTTTCTGTTCCTGCGGCAATTCATCGGCAAGGACATAAACGGTCATATAACCGCCGTTCAGAATATCGTAGTAGAACTCACTGTTCGTTTCGTTCATCTTATCCTGCACAAGAATATCACGCATCTCTTCCCATTTTTCAGGCGGAGTAACATAATACTTATCATCCACAGTAGTTTCCGTATCGTCCGTTTCATTAATTGAATACACTATCGTTTCCACATACATAATATCATCTGCGGACAGTGAATACGGCTCGTGCTGGGTTATTGCCTCCCGGCTTTTCATTATATTCAGATATTCATCCCAAAGATTATACTGAATTATATAGGAGCGTTTTATAGTTCTGCCGTCCTTGAGCTTATATTCTAAATCAAAGCTCAATGAACTGTTTATTTCCTCATCATCAGACTCCGTAACAGTTTCTTCTGTATTAACAGAAGAAAGAGTGGTAGCTTCCGTCACAGCATTGAACTCAACATGTCTGTCATGCTGGGTATAATTCATAACCTCATCGGAAACCACAAGATTGTGAAAATCAATTACCGCCTGAATATTCTGCGGCTCGGTGAGCACAGCACGGTCGGTTTCACTTACAGGGCCGTACAATACACCCACCACATACCACAGCGGGTCATTTTTATACAAACTGTAATCATCACGCTCTATAATGGTTACGCTCTCCACCTCTTCAGCCTTGGGAACGTATTTTACAAATGAACTTGAATTTGAAAAATAAATACTGAATACAAACACGATGCACACCGCTGTGGTGACGCCGAATACAATTCCCGATTTTTTCGTAAACACCTTTTTGCGGCGTATCTGCATCATGCTGAAAGCAAATGCGCAAACAAACGCAAGAATTACATCAATGATAAGCGTGGCGAAAATGTTTTTTTGAATTCCGAAATACAGAAATCCGGAAACAACAAATACCACCATAAGAATATATTTTATTACAGAATCGCCGTAACCGCTTTCCGCGATCTCAGCTTTTCTGCGCTTGAACGCCAAAAGCCCCGCAATATACATTAATATAAATTCCGCAAGGCATACTGCCGTCATAAATATAAATGAGCTGTCGGTGTTATCTCTGAAGAGCATCACCAGAACTCCAAACGGTGTTATGCTTGAGAATTTATATATATCAATCATAACGCCCCAAACGGAGTTGATTCCCATCGCGATACCCACAAGCATTATTGGCACAGATACAATTCCAACCAAACTGAAAGCGGCATACTGAAGCCATTTTCCGGAAATTGCGGCACACATAGAGCACATTGAATAACCAGCAAGCAGTGCTGCTATAAGAGTTACCGCCTGCTTATATACAATGCTGTCCACTAAAAAAGTCACATGATCCTGCGCTCTTATATCGGTAAATATTCCTAAAATAAACGCAAACAGCGCGACGGAAACTATTATTGAAAAACAAATGGCAATAAGCCCGAACAGGAAATTTGCATTAAAGATATGACTGCGCTTATAAGGAAGCGCCAGCTGATAATCGCATCCGCGGCGGTTAAAATAAGCGTTATACATAACTCCTATGGAAACGGCGCAGTACACCGATATAAAGAAGAGCACCGAAATGCCCCACATCTGCACTTCATAAGTGATGTAGGATTCACCGCTGTAACAGGAAATTCCGGCATATAACGAATATATTACGGAAGCCAAAGCGCATACCGCCGCCACAACTATCGCTCCCGGCAACTGCCGGCGCACAATTGATCTAAACACGCCAGAAAACGCGCCCTTAGCTGAATAATTTGCTGATTTCATAACCTGCCACCTCCATTTCACTGATGAACAGTTCTTCCAAAGTAAGCGGAAGAGCCTCAAAGAAAACAGGAGATTTTGATTCAATTATCTGCCTGATCTGTTCTTCATCACCTTTTACGGTAAGCTGTATCATCTTGCCCTGATGAGTTTCATTTACTATTCTGAGCTGAGGTCTTATCTGCTCAAAATCTTCCGATTCCATAACAAACTGAACACGGTAAACGCCTGCGGAATCGCTGTCTATATCCTTTTCAAGCAATACGCCTCCGCGATGCAGAAGGCCGATATGGTCGCAAAAGCCCTCAAGTTCTCTTAAATTGTGGCTTGCTATAACCACCGTTGCGTTCATTACGGAGATATATTCAATAAGTATTTTTTTGACAAGTTCACGGATTACGGGATCAAGGCCGTCAAATATTTCATCAAACAAGACATACTGCGGTGCATGAGAAAGCGCAAGTATTATTGCCGCCTGCCTCTGCATTCCTTTACTCATTGAAGATATTTTCTGCTTTGATGAAATGGGGAACACTTTTTTCAGATTTGTAAATCTTTTATCATCCCAGCGGGAATAAGCCTGCTTATAATAGCGCGCCATTGAATCAACGGTTGCGCCTGCATAAAAGAACGGATAATCGGAAACAAATGCGATATTATCTTTTACTTTAAGATTTTCGAAGGGCGTTTCCCCGTCCACAAACACGTTTCCTCCGTCTGCTTGGTAAATACCTGCCAGCACCCTGAGCAAAGTGCTCTTGCCCGCTCCGTTTGAGCCTACAAGCCCGAAAACAGAGCCGTCGGGAATGGTGAGTGAAACACTGTCAAGCGCTTTTGTACTGCCGAAATTCTTCTGCAGTTCTTTTATTTCTATCATGCTTTTCCCTCCCATACAGAAGCTATTATGCTGATAATTTCTTCCTTTTCCATGCCTGCGTTTTTTGCATCTTTAACAGCCGTTTTAAGCGCTTTTTCCGCCTCAATGCGAATTGCCGAAAGATCTGTTTTATTTACAAAAACGCCCTTTCCCGCAACTGTGTATATTACACCGTGCTGTTCAAGATTTTTATAAGCTTTTGAAACCGTGTTAGGATTTATGGAAAGCTGAGTCGCAAGGGCTCTTACCGATGGGAGCGGGCTGTCCGCCTCAAAGACTCCCAGATTTATATATTTCACAACGGCTTTTTCAAGCTGAACATAAATCGGTTCACGGCTTCTTGAATCAAGTGAAAACATCACATCACCTACTCATTGTGGATTGCCTTTAGGGCGCTGACATTAACCGCCCTGTTTGCAGGCGAAACGCCTGAAATAACACCGACCAATACGGAAAAACCTATACCGAGCACCACAAGCCACAGCGGCACTGACGAAACCGTTACGCGGATGCTCATATCACTTAAAGTTGAACTGAGTACAGCTCCCGCAACCGCATTTGCTATTAATGAAACTATAATGCTGATAAAAACGCCTATAACTCCGCCTATAAAACCTATAAGCCCCGCTTCGCACAGAAACACCGTTTTTATATCCGAAATATCACAGCCTATTACTTTCATTACGCCTATTTCTTTTGTGCGCTCATAAACTGCCATTATCATTGTGTTGCTGATGCCGAAAGCCGCAACAAACATTGACACGGCACCTATTGCGCCAAGCACAACCTGTACTACGGTCATTATCTTTTTAATATATTCCTGATCATCCTGATTGGAATATGTGCTGAGGCCTACAGCGTTCAGATTGCTCTGAACTGATTTTACGTTATCTATCTTATCCGTATAGACAAACACTTCCGAATATTCAACAGGTTTATTAGGTTTATTGTTGATTGCATTATATTCCCTGATTATTTTCTCTGCCGCGCGAATATCTATAAAGATACTGCCGATAGAATCCAGTCCCGAACTGCCTGAGCCGCTCAGCACGCCCGCCACACGCAGTTTGTGCGTGGCTGATGATGACGCAGTTTGATTTTCAGCATCCAATACAGCCGGCGCTAAATAAAACGTATCCTTCAAAGGATCTATCTCACAGCTTACCAAATTAAAATTGTCATCATACTCGCACTCAACGGAGTTGCCCTGCTTATCAGCAAAATTCGTTACAGCCGTAGAGCCCACATATACAGTGTAAGGGTCTGACTGCCGCTTGAGCGTACCGTTCTCCACCTGAACGCCAAGCTTTTCAAGCGTATCAAAATCCACCGCCATAACACTGTCGCCGTTATATGTGTATTTGCCTCTGGTTATGCTGACATAATCAGACATATTGATTACAGGCAAAACAGTTTCAACATGATCCATACTTTTAAAATAGCTGACAGCACTGTCATTCAGCGGCATTTTATCTGCTTCATCCGCATTAGAGTCTGTATTCGCGTATATGCTGATACGTGTTGCAGTGGAGGAACTTTTGTATTCCTGGGTAAGCATATTATTTATGCCTGCGCCTATAGATATCATTATAACTATTGCACAGGTACCTATAACAACGCCTATGATTGTAAGTTTTGTGCGCGAACGGCGCCCTTTCAGGTTTTTGAGCGCCATTGCAAAAATATCAGATTTCTTCATCAAGCTCATCGCCCTTTTTCTTTGACTTTTTGCGCTTAACAACAACAGCCGCAACTACCGCGATTATAACAACTGCCGCCGCGCCCAAAATATAATAAACAGTGTAATCCGAATAATTGTCCTGCGTATTCGTGTTCTGAGACTGAAGCTGTGCATAAGGATCTTCCTCCTGCTGAACCGTTACGCTGAACTCTCTTGAAACTGATTTTGCCTCACCGCTGTCATTTTCATATTCAAAAACAAGTGTGAGATCTGTTTTGCCCTCCTGAGTAAGGGTTACAGGTAAAGTGTAGTTGCTGGCAAACTGATCGCCTGCCTCAAGATTGCCTATATATGCCGAAGCAAGCTCCCTGCCCGCAGCATCCACAAGTTTTACCCTGCCGTTAAACACTGAGCTTCTGCCGCTGTTTATAACGGTGAAAGCGCAGTCCTGCTCCTCGCCGAGTGCAACTTTGGTATCTTCAAGAGAAAGTGATCCGAATTCTATCTTTTCAGGCTGAACAACGGGTATGCTGAGCATAAGTTCCTCGCTTTGAGCCTGTTTTTCACCGCCGTCAAAATACTCGTAAGAAACAGAAACGGTAACAGGATAAATACCCGTCTGTGTTGTGCCGAGGCACTTTAATTTCTGGGTTATCTCTTTTGTTGATGTAATCTTATCAATTGATATCGTATCCGTTCCCTCTGCGGGGATAAAAGCCTCTCCGCCTGAAAGTTTTACTATTACATTCTGTACGGCAATATTTTTTGAATTGTTTTTCAGCGTCATTTTAAGGTCAAACACCGATGAGCCCGAAACATTACCGCCGTAAGAAAAATCGGAAATAATGATATGCGGGGTAAGTGAAGCAGAGGAAGATGCAGACGCAGCCTGTGTTACACGCACACTGCAGTTTATTTCAGCTGTGCCTGAAAGCTTTTCGCCGCCGTCAAAATACTCAAAAGAAGCACTTACTGTTACAGGGTAAACGCCCGCAGCAGCGCCTAAGCTGCAATAAAATTCCTTTGAAAAAGAATATGTTGAGCCTTTTGCGATAGTATCAGTCCACACGGAATCACTGCCGCTGTTTACTATCAGCGCTTCACCGCCGGAAAGACGGATATTTACATTTTTCATATCTATTTTGGAACTTGTGTTTTTGAGTTTAAAGCTCAGGCTTACAGTGTCTCCCGCCTGAACACTGCTTTTATCGGTTGAAAAGCCCGCTAATATCAGCGACGGACTTAAACTCTGAGACGTACCGTCTGCCGCAAAAGCAAACATTGGCACCAAAGCTATCACCAGCGCCGCCAAGAGCGCCATTATTCTTGAATATTTTTTCATAGCGTTTCTCCTTAATTTTCATTTGATATCTTACCGTCTATAATCGTGATTATCTTATCGGCAAATTCCGCCACGCCGTTATCGTGCGTTACGAGTATCATTGTGCTGTTGTTTTCATGGACAAGCCCGCATACGAGCTGCATAACATTCTTGGTAGTTTCACTGTCCAGATTTCCGGTAGGCTCATCCGCAAATATCACTCTTGGATTTGAAACGAACGCCCTTGCGATACCCACTCTTTGCTGCTGGCCGCCGCTCATTTCAAAAGGACGGTGATTTTTTCTGTTTTCAAGTCCGACAAGCCGAAGCATCTCAAGCGCCCGTGCCTCTCTTTCCTGCTTTCCCACACCCTTGAACATCAGAGGCATAGCCACATTTTCAAGAGCAGTGAGAGAAGGTATAAGATTATACGACTGAAAAACAAAGCCCGTGAATTTTTGCCTGAACAGAGTAAGCTCCCGCTCCGTCATCTTATCTATCCTGTGCCTGCCTATATATACACTGCCGCTTGTAGGCCGTTCAAGACCTGCCAACATATTCAGCAGAGTGGATTTACCAGAGCCCGATGTGCCAAGGACGGCACATATCTGCCCTTTTTCAACGGAAATGCTCACATCGTTGAGAGCAGTTACTTTTTCTGTTCCCAAAACAAACGTCTTGGTCAGGTTCTCTGTTCTAATTATTGCTTCCGCCAAACGGGTGCACCTCCTATTATTAATTATTTAAGCGTTTGAACAGTAATTTTAAAATTGTACTCACTGTACTATTACGCTTAGTACAGTTTATAAATACCACATTCAGACCCGTTTTGTCAACATATTTATGAAAAAATTTATTTTTTCTTCCGTTTTCGAATAATAAATGCTTATTTTGTAAACAGATAAACTAAAACCGCCCGGGCGAATGCCCGAGCGGTATTTCTGTCAGCCCTGCGTGCGATAAATGGAAATATCCGAAATATGCGGCGCATAGGTTTCTGTTGAATTGAATTTATTTGAGCCGTCATTATAAAGAACGATAGTATTCTCACCCTGCTTAAGTTCAACATTTACCGTAACAGTGGTAAAATTATCCCACCCGCAGGTATTGCGGCAGTAGATCTGCATATCTTCGCCGTTTACGGACGCGGTTATATTATCCTCTACAAGATCAACATTGTAATCATGAACACCCTGTTCCCTGTTTGCGCTGTATTTTACGGTCATTTTATATATTCCACTTGCTGGCGCGTCAAAAGTAAATGACACCGAACCCGATTCGCTTGAAATGCCGTTTATAAAATCAACGCCCGCCGTACTGTTTGTTTCGACCGCCGCTGTGCCTGAAAGAACGGCGCTCTGCGGTGAAAGCGAGATATATTCAGGCATTAACTCGGCAGTGTCTGTAAAAGTCAGCTCTGCGCCGCTTTTTGCTATACCTATATAATTAAGTCCCCTGCGCAGATACACTTTTGCGGTGCCGTTACTTGAGGAAACAGCAGGCGCGCCGTCAATATCAAGCGCTGTATTTTCGGCGGTAAGCAAATCGTAATAACCGTCATCGGGAGCAACTGCAAGAAAATACGTGTTGCTTTCGTCAGTTCTGTCCGCATCCGCAAGAACAGTAACAATGCTCTGTTCGGGATTTGGTTTTCTGATAAGCAGAGAATCAAGCACATAAGTGCCGCTTCCATGGGTAAGGGTTACCGCATATTCTCCCGCCTCAAGTTCATAAAAATCTGTATATGAGTTGGTTATCTCGCTTTTCACGGTGTTTTCAAGCGTTATCTGTGATGTTTCATCACCGATGCTCAGATTTACGGTTGCGGACACACGGTCATCAGGATTTTGTTTTCCGTTTTCATCCGCAGCGCCGTCATTCGCCTTGCCGTAAATAAACTTAAATTCATAATATCCGCTTTCGGGAATATTTACGGTTATCTGAACTCCGTCCCCCTCATTTTCCATACCGCCCACAAGTCCGTTTTGCTCTCCTGTTGACGCATAAGCGCTGTCATAAGTATAGGCGTTGCCGAGGAGTGTGCCGTTCTCAAATTCATAGCGGGTATAAAGGCTTGTGTTTTCATAACCCTCATCGCCGCTTTGCGCTTCACGCACGGTAATACGGTAAGCGGTGTCATCATTCATGAAATCCATATCTATTTTAAGGGTATCGGCACAGTCTGTTACATAAGACTTCACCTTTTCGGGCGCATAAACTTTGCCCGAGATACCCTGATATGTTACGGCGCTTATTTCAACATAGACCTGTTTGCCCGCAAGGTTTGTTTTATCTAAATTCTTTACCTTAACGGTGCCGTCATAATCAGCACCCGAAACGAGAAGTTCAATGCTGTTTTTATCATCAGCAAGAGTGCCGAGGCCCATAAACTGCCTGTAGCGCGGCGCCCTGAACTGAATCAGCGCTTTGCCCATATCGGAATGAAGAATATCGGAAATATCTGATTTCATAGTCTGCCCCTGCATATCGGAATACCAGCGATAGACCCACCACGCGGAATTGGGCGTATTATAATCGGCTGCCGTATTGCAGAGATTGTTAGCAAAAAGCCAGTATGCCTGCTGCGCATAGACCTTTGAATACTCTATCTGCGTTATGTACTTCAGCATTGTATTAGGATTGCCGTTATCCTCCATCATACCGTATTCGGAAACGATAACGGGTGTATTTTCGTCTACGCCTAATTCTTTTTCTATATTCTTTAAATCGGCGTTATTGTACTGCCAGTCATATATTGAGCGGTAATTCAGTTCGTGATAAATAAGCACATCGGGAACACAGTCATTCTGCACAGTATACTCAAGGAAAGAGTACATTTTATCGCTGTCATACTCATAATATCCCGGGCCGCCTATTACCGCTTCGGGGTCGAGCGACTTTACATAGTCGCAAGTGAGTTTCCACGCCTCAAAGAAATTCTGCCTGCCGGTATCATTAAAATCATTGTAGCCGCCGTTTTCATTTGAGGAATCCTCTACCCATTCGCCGAACCACACGCCGTTGTCGCACTCATTATATAGGCAGTAAACTATCTTATCGTGATAATCGCTGTTTTTTATCGCAGTAACAGTCTGCTCAACAAGCGGGAAATACGTATTTTGAACATAATCTTTCCAGTTGTAAGTGCCCGCCTTTTTCATTTCGTTTATATTATCCTCATCATAGTACCATGTGCTGTACATATCCTGGAGATACACAACTAGGTAATCGCAGCTGCCGGAGGAAAGCGCCTGCTGCGCAACATCATGCATTTCGCCTATGGGGTGCTGAAGCCCAAGGGCGGTTTTTGTTGAAAGAGAGGAAAGATTGATACTTTCCGTCATATTATAGGACGGAACACCGTCCTGCGCTATACCGTAAAGAAAACCCGACGCGCCTTTTGTAACGCTGCCTGTAAGCTGGGATGCGTCAAAAGTTACAGTAGGCTTATAAAAGGCAAAAAACGCCCCTGCCCCAACTGCAACTGCAATTATTACGGCAAGAAGCGCTATGCCGAGTTTTTTTAAAACTCTTTTAGTTCTCATATAGTTATTCCTTAATAAAGCAAAGCCTTAAAGCATGTTTTTCAACTTTAAAATTAACTTCCGGGTAGTTGAAGTTTTCACCGTCGCAATTACCGAGAAGTCCGGATCCGTCAACAGACCATATTCTGCCTGAGGTAAGGTATCCGGTATGCAAAAGATCTGTGGTTTCCTCGTTTGCCGTGCCTGCGCTGTACTTAGGTATAAGGGGAAGTGCCTGCCTTAAAGTAAGGGCGTCTGCCATGCAAAAATCAAGGATACCGTCATCCAGCTTGGAATTAGGAGCGGGGCAGAAGCCGCCTCCGTAATAGCTTGCGTTGCAGATTGCAAGCAGCGTATAATCAGCGGGAGTAACAGTCCATTTATACGGTTTTCCGTCTCTGCCGATACAGTTAAGATCAAAATTTATCTTATACTTCATAGACTGAAGCACTGCGGGAACAACAGCCACATTATATGCCTGACTGCCGAGGAATTTCACCTTGCCCGCAATTATCCTGCCTATGGTTTCCACCTTTGTATCAAGGCCGAAACTCATTACGTTTATACATTTTTCGCCGTTATAATCAATAAGATCTATCGGCTTTACTTCATATTTCGGGTTGCCTGTATGAAGTCCGAAAGCTTTAACTACATTTAACGAATCTATTTTTTTAGTGCCGTATATCTTTTTGGCAAAATCGTTGCCCGTTCCGAACGGCAGAATCATAAGAGGCGTTTTGGTGTGGGCAAGTCCGTTTGCTATCTCGTGAACAGTACCGTCACCGCCGCAGGATACTATAACGCAGTCCTCGCCGTATTTTTCGGCATAAGACGCGGCAAGCTCCTTTGCGTGCCCGCGGTAACTTGTTTCCTCTATGATCATTTCATCATTAATAAGTCTGAATGCAGACTGAACCTGTTTAAAAAGCAGGCGTCTGCTCTTATTTCCCGCTATTGGGTTTTCTATAAACACATACTTCATACACACATCCCCTTAATTTAAAACAGCCTTACATTACTCTTGTGCCGCCGACGGGGCGGATGATAAGAACATGACAGCTTCCTTTTCCGAAAACAGTTTCAATGCTGTTCTTATATTCCTCAAGCAATTCGGCAGGTACAAAAGCCTGAATCGTACCTGCGAAACCGCCGCCGTGAACACGGTAAGCACCGTCTACGCCGAGTATACCCTCTGAAATGCAAAGCGCAAGAGAAATCTTCTGCTCTGCCGGATTTTTAGGTGTGTATACATTCTGATTATACATATAGGAAGAACGGCCGCTTTCGTTGATGACCTTTTTGAAATCATCAAAGTTATTGCTCTCAAGAGCCGCAATAGCTTTCTCCACTCTTGCGTTTTCTCTGTAAAAATGGAATGCACGGAGAAGTGCTCTGTCACTTACCCTGCCCATAAGTGACGGAACAGCTTTTTTGAAATCTTCAAAATCTATTTCTCTGAGCACATCCTTGCCCATTGCCTGAGCAACACTTTCCATTTCGCCGCGCACTGCCGCATAATCATCAGTAAGATCGCTGTGGCTTCCGCCTGTGTCAACGATGCAAAGTGCGTGACCGCTCTTTGAAAAATCAAAATCAACCTTTTTAATCTTAGGATTTTCGGTAGATTCAAAATCAATAGTTACAAATGTGCCTACGGACGATGCCATCTGATCAAGCAGACCGCAGGGCTTGCCAAAGAAAACATTTTCCGAATACTGTGCCGTTTTGGCTATTTCAACAGAATTGATAACTCCGTCGTTATAAAGATATGAAAGAGTGGTGCCCAGAAGCACTTCAAAAGCCGCAGAGGAAGAAAGCCCGCTGCCGCCGATTACATCAGATGTTGTTACACAGTCAAAGCCGCCTATTTTGTATCCCAGACCTGCTATCTTTGCAACAACGCCGCGCACCATTGCGGTTGAATGACCGAACTCTGCCTCATCGGGAAGAAGTTCGCTTGTGTCAACAACATTCATTGCGTGACCGTCTGACTTAACACGCACAACATCCTCATCATTTTTTGACGCTACTGCAACAGCATCAAGGTTTACGGAAGCCGCAAGCACCTTGCCGTTATTATGGTCTGTATGGTTTCCGCATACTTCAGTACGGCCGGGTGCAGAGGTGATGATAACATCCCTGTCCTCCCCGAAAAGTTTTATGAATTCGTTTATCAGGCGTATGTAGCGCGGTTTCTGAGCCTCAACGGCACTGTCCGTAACATAGACTGCCTTTAACTTTTCATCCATTTCGCCTGCTTCGATAGCGGCGATATACTCCTTTGGTTTCATAACTGTTTCCTATGCCTTTCTATATATTTATAAAACAATTTTATATTTTTCCTTATGGGAATATATAAGAAGCGTTTGATTCATCTGGCGTGATTTAACGCCGTAATAAATATTGAAAGCAAGACTTGTGATGCCCGTAAACATTACAACAAGCATTGCAAGCAATATAAACTGCCGTGAAAACGGATTGTATATCTCCGAACCTATACGCGTGTAGATATACAAACGCGGCAGACTTCCGATAATGCTTAAACACACATAATAAATAAAATCATAATGCATGGAGCCGTAAAGCTTTGATACCATACCCAGAGGTATGGACGGTACAAATCTGGACACCAGCAAAATATAAGGATTTCCTTTGCCCTTAAACAGCACCCAGTCCTTAATAAACCTTGCTTGGTGGATATTCAGTATCATCATTGCCCAGCCGCCGCCTATCCAAGAGCCCTCGGCATATTTTATCATGAAAAACACGATTATGCAGAAAGCGTTGATTATCATTGCGGTCTGTATTGAAAATACCATTCCGGAAATAACGCACAGTATGCTTATCGGTATCGGAAGCTGGCACTTTGCAAGCCACAAGGCAAAAATACAAATAAGTATCTCAATATGACTGTCCAGCCCCACAACTGCCCTTTCAAGTTTGCCAAGCCAATTGATAATCGCGTCAAAACGCACCTCAAGGCTTGCCTGATCGTGCAGGCATATAGCAAGAAAAACCATAAGGGCAATCGTTACAATAACGATTATCATTGATATTAAATTTGTTTGGCGGCGTTTGCTTTTCCTCAAAACGGCACCCCCGTATTACAATCAATATTCGTGATAATTGCCCAGAAATTTAAAATCGGGAAGCTCGGCATAAAGAGCGCATATAAGATCAAGCGTTTTTTTGTCTTTTATATTGCCGAGCAGATCAACATAAAAATAATAGCTGAAATCGCCGTTGCCGACTGGCCTTGACTCAAGCTTTGTAAGGTTGAGCCCCGCCATAGAAAATCTTCCGAGTATCCTGTAAAGCGAGCCGGTTGTATGCGGCAGCGCAAAAATAAGGGAAATTTTATCGGCGTTTTCTTCTATTATAAGCTTTTTTGAAATAACGATAAATCTTGTTCTGTTATTACTTATATTCTGAATTCTTGTTTTTAATATTTGAAGTCCGTATTTTTTTGCGGCGTCAGCCGAACAGATAACTCCCACATCTGTTCTGCCGCTCTCGGCAACATATTTTGCCGCCGCGGCGGTATTGGTGTAGTTAACGCCTGTAAAATCAAAATTCTTTAAAAATTCAGAGCACTGTGCAAGAGCCTGGGGATGGCTGTAAACCTCGTCAATATCGGCATATTCCACTCCTTTACGCGCGCAGAGGCAGTGATTTACCTCAAGCGAATAGGAGCCCGCCATATAAAATCTGTATTTGATAATAAGGTCATACACCTCATGAACGGAACCGGCAGTTGAATTTTCAACAGGCACTATGCCGAACGGAGCTTCTCCTTTATTAACCGCCTCAAACACATCTTCAAATATCCTGTAATGTTTGACTGTAGCGTTCTTAAAAAGCGTAAGCGCTGTTTCATCTGCATAACTGCCCTCAACTCCGGCACATGCAACAGAAACTTTCTGATCAAACGCATTTGTGTTTGATACTGCGGATGAAATTATATCTCTTAAATCGCCGCCGCTCTCCATAATATTATGCTGAATAGCACGTGAAGCATCCATAGTTGCGGAAAATACAGTGGCGATAGCGTCGCCGTCCTCACCGCATTTTTCCTTTACGCAATCAAGTATCTGCCCCTCCCTTTCTGCATTAAAAACGGGAAGCCCTCTTTCAGCCTTATATGCGGCTACCTGCCTTGAGATATCCATTCTGTGCTGAAGCAGAGGGATGAGCTGATCATCTATTTTGTCTATTTCTTTTCTTAAATCGAGCAAATCCATTAAAACAAATTTCCTTTTTTACATCATCATATCAAGCAGTACGAAAGCGCAGACCGCCTCCACAACCGCAACCGCGCGCGGAACAATGCACGGGTCATGCCTGCCGTTTACAACAAGCTTTTCATTTTCCATGGTTTTAAGATTAATGCTGTCCTGAACGCTTGCAATGGAAGCAGTTGGCTTTACGGCAACTGAAAATACAAGAGGCGCTCCGCTTGTTATACCGCCAAGCACACCGCCGTTATTGTTAGATTTAAGATGAACTGCGCCGTCTTGTATCTCGTACGGGTCATTTGCCTCACTGCCGAACATACCGGCAAAATCAAACCCTGCTCCGAACTGAACTCCCTTTACCGCAGGGATGCCGAAAAGCGCATAAGAAAGCCTGCCTTCAACGGTGGAAAACATATTTGCGCCTATGCCGGTGGGAAGCCCCACTGCGGCGCACTCAATTACACCGCCGACCGAATCGCCTTTAAGACGTGCGTTTTCAATATACGCGCGCATTTCAATTTCTTTCTGAGTGCTGATAGTAGCAAAAAAATCAGAAGATAATTCTTCAAGCTTATTTGCGTCTATATTATTTTTGTCGAACGGCGTATCATATACGGTGCCCACCTGCAAAATATGCGCGCCTATGGTAACGCCTTTTTCAGCAAGTATCTGCTTTGCGATTGCGCCCGCAAAAACTATGGGCGCGGTAAGCCTGCCGCTGAAATGGCCGCCGCCGCGGATATCATTAAAGCCGTTATATTTTACATATGCGGGGTAATCACTGTGCCCCGGGCGGGGTACAAAACGCACTGAATCATAATCCCCGCTTCTTGTATTTGTATTTTCAATTATCATTGCAAGAGGAGCGCCCGTTGTTTTTCCGTTAAGTACACCGCTGAGTATCTGCGGCTTATCGGGCTCCTTTCTTGCCGTTGCGGATTTATCCCTGCCTGGGGCTCGCTTATCCATTTCCTTCTGAATTTTATCAAGATCAAGCGTTACGCCCGCGGGCAGACCGTCTATAACACAGCCGATAGCCGTGCCGTGGCTTTCACCGAAAACAGACAGTTTTATATTTTCACCCAGCGTTGATGACATTCGCTTTTCCTCCCAGTTTGTTAAAATCATCAAAAAATGACGGATATGTTTTATTGACGCTTTCCGCCTCGTCGATACAGATCTTTCCCTTTGCGAAAAGACCTGCCACCGAAAACGCCATAACTATTCTGTGGTCATTATAGCCTTTTAGCTGTGCTGAGCAAACACCGCACGGATTTATAATCATACCGTCATCGGTTTCGGCAACGTCAACTCCCATTTTTCTGAGGTTTGAAACAATAGCCTCAATCCTGTCTGACTCTTTAAATCTCAGGCGCTGTGCGCCGCGGATAACGGTTTTGCCTTTAGCAAACGCCGCCGTAACGGCAATTGCGGGCACCATATCGGGAATATTATCACAGTCAATATCTATTCCGTGAAGTTCGCTCTTTTCGCACGTTACCGAATTTTCACCGACGGTTACTTCAGCGCCGAACATACGCATTACATCTACAACGGCTTTATCGCCCTGAGCGGAATTCATATCGAGACCTTTTAGGGTTATTTTGCCGCCTATCGCCGCCGCACTCATAAAGAATGCCGCGTGGCTCCAGTCGCCCTCAACAGTATAATCGCGAACGGCATATTTCTGATTTCCTTTTATAAAATAACCGTAATCTGTTTCCTGAACAAATACACCGTAATCGCTGAGGACTTTTACAGTCATATCAACATACGGCTTTGATTTAAGCGGAGTTGTAAGTATTATTTTAGAAGCGCCGTCAAGCACGGGAAGCGCAAGCATAAGACCTGTTATGTACTGTGAGCTTATATCTCCGCGTATCTCAAAATCGCCGCTTTCAAGTTTTCCGCTTATTGACAGCGGAAGCGAGCCGTTGCTTTCAATATTTACACCGTGTTTGGGCAATAATTCTATATACTCGCCGAGCGGTCTCTGAGGCAGTCTGCCCTCTCCGATAAAAGTAACCTCTTTGCCGAGAGCCGCCGCCACGGGGATAAAAAATCTCAGGGTATTTCCGCTTTCTATGCAGTTTATTATCTTATCTCCGCTTTTCAGACTGTTTGCAGCGCCTATTGCCGCTTTCATATCCTTTGACGGGATTATTGGCTCCACCGTGCCGCCGCCCGCAAGGAACGAACATATTATCGCCCTGTGTGCCGCCGATTTACTGGGTGGGAGGGTAAGTTCACCGTTCAAGGCAGAGTTTTCTATTTCAACAATCTTCATATTATTCCTTTATTCAACACCGAAAAGAGATTTCACGCCGTCCATAGGCATTGGCTCAATAAAGCTGCTGCCTATACTTTTCAGCATTATAAGTTTTATGCCGCCGGAAGTGCGTTTTTTATCAAACGCCATATTTTGCACGATTTGTGCAATCGGCAGGTCTGTTTCTGTTTTAAGACCGTATTTTTTAAGCAAAACAGCTATTTTATCTGCTGTGCCTTTTTCGGTAATACCTGCTTTTTCTCCCGCAAGGCTTATCATTACCATACCTATGCCGACTGCCTCTCCGTGCGAAACCCCGCTGAAATTGCAGAGCTTTTCAATAGCGTGGCCGCAGGTGTGGCCAAAGTTTAGCAGAGCTCTTTCGCCCGCTTCTTTTTCATCTCTTTCAACTACACCGCGTTTTATATCGGCACATTCGTAAATGACTTCGTCAATAATATCCCCGGCGTTTTCTTTTTCAAGTCTTTCAAACAGGCTCTTAGATTTGATACAGCCGTATTTGATGACTTCACCCATACCGTCGCTGAAGAAATGAGCAGGCAGGGTATCAAGAACATCAGGGTCAATCACAACAAGAGACGGCTGCCAAAACGCACCGCAAAGGTTTTTGCCCTGCGGCAGGTCAACTGCCGTTTTGCCGCCCACGGAAGAATCCACCTGAGCAAGCAATGTTGTCGGTATCTGTATATATTTAATTCCACGCAGATAAACGGCCGCAGAAAAGCCTGCCATATCTCCGCAGACACCTCCGCCGAGAGCTATTACACAATCATTTCTTGTGAGCTCACTCTGCGCCAGAAATTCAACTATTTTGATAAGATTAGCCGTTGTTTTTGAGCTTTCGCCCGCTTCAAAAATATAGGAAACAGTTTCAATGCCTGCCGCGTTCACGCTTTTCTCAACAGTTTCAAGATACAGCGGCGCAACATTTGTGTCGCTTATTATGGCTGCTTTTTTCGCTGAAACAACTTTTTTTATCTTTTCGCCGCAGTTTTTAAGCAGACCTCTTTCTATCAGAATATCGTAACCGCCGCCTGCGTTTACTCTTAAAGTTTTCACTAACCTATCTCCTCTTTGATCTTGTTTGCGTGTGCCATCAAATCTTTCAGCGTTTCGGAATCTTCTTCGTCTATAGCTTTTCTGAAATGCTCAAGATTTCCTACAAGATCATCTATCTCTCTTATGAGCGGCTCTTTATTTGCAATAAAGAGTTCGCTCCACATTTCTCCGTTTATGCGGGCAACCCTTGACACATCACGATATGAGCCCGCCGAAAAGCCCACGTGCATCGGCGCAAGAGGACTTAAAACATATGAACAGGCAAGAACGTGAGCTATCTGCGAAGTGAAAGCTATCATTTCATCATGATGCTCGGGAGTTGTTACAACAGTGCGTGCAAAACCCATTTCCTTTGCAAGCTCCACAAGCGTATCCGTTTTTGCCTTTGGCGCATTTGTGGGAGTGCAGATAAATGACGCATTGTCAAAAAGTGTAGGCAGGCTGTTGTCATAGCCGGACACTTCACGCCCCGCCATGGGGTGAGCGCCTATAAAGTAAAATTTAAAATTCTCTTTTTCAAGGCGGCGGCAAATCTCTGTTTTTATACCGCAGCTGTCCGTAACGATACTGCCGTCCTTAAACTCATCTTTATGATCAAGCACAAACGGCACGATACCGCCTTCGTAAAGATTGATAAACGTAATATCCGCTTTTGGTATAAGATCGCAAAGCTCGCCTATTTCATCCACGGCGCCGTCCGCCAGCGCTTTTTCGCTTACAGACTTTGTTCTGTTCCAGCCCATCACATAATGGGATGTATTCTTTTTTAAAGTTTTTGCAATGCTTGCACCTATAAGGCCAAGCCCCGCAACAAGTATCTTCATTTAAACCGCTCTTTCAAATTCCATATTTAAGTCCATTATATTATATAATAATATATAAACAAGCATAAATCAAGAAGTCCGTTGTTAATTTTGATGCTGTACTCAAAAAAATCCCCCGCTAAGTCTGACTGACTACGGGGGAATTTTTGTATTTTATAAGATAAAAATACTGTTTATTTTAGATTTTACACTTCTTACAGCGGCTTTACAAGGCGCACATTGCTGAGCTTTATATCTTCATCGTCCTCGTTTGCCGCTTTACCCTCAAAGCGCAGAAATTCAAGGTTTTCCACATCTGCGGCGTCTACAGCGTGCTTGTAGTTTTCACACAGCTCGCCCCACGATGTTTTCGTTTTCATAATGGTAATATCCTTGGCATTTCTTATGAAAAACGCTGAATTATCATATTTCTCCACTCCCCAGTCAAGACAGGGGCGAAGATCATATAATCCGCACGGCCATTTGCTTGTTTTGGTAAGCTCTATGCGGCAGTTTTCAAATGTTACATCCTCAATGGGATTTTCGGGATTTCCGTGGATAAGGACGCCGTTTTCACCCTTTGCGGTAACATTGAAAAATCTGATATTTTTAACTTTGCCGCTCTTTGTATTCTCATCACGGTTGAAAGTCGTTATAGTGATAGGCTCAGCAGTTCCCCACCAGTCGGGGCAGAAGCGGCGTGTTTCTATAACGATATTTGAATATGAAACATTTTCAACATTTCCGCCGTCTCTTATCTGGATAGATATACCGCGGTTAGACCTGCTTATAGTGCAGTTTGAAACGATAACATTGCGGAAATCGCCCACGCCTTCCGTGCCTATTTTAATAGCGGCGGAAGTTGAAACAAGAGTACAGCCGTCAATAATAACATTTTCGGTAGGGCCGTATTCGCTGTTGCCGCGTGATGTCTTGAGGCATATACAGTCATCGGCGCATGTAACGTGACAGCCGAGAATGCGCACGTTTGAGCAATGGTCTGGGTCAATGCCGTCACTGTTTGCAACATCAAGATCATTGAGTATCCTGATACGGTCAATAAGAACATCATCGCATCCTGCGGGATGAAGTGTCCAGAACGGAGCGTCTATAACCGTAAAGTCCTTAAATGTGATATGATTGCTCTTTTCTATGTAAATAACGGTTGGGCGCGGATAAAAATCACCTGTTACATAATACTGGTCTTTACGCTGAACAAAAGCATGACCGTTTGCGTCTATAGTTCCCTCGCCGCTGACAGTACAGCCGTCTGCCTCAAATCCGTAAATAAACACAAAGCTCGGCTTGCCCGTAACAGGGTTTCCTATGAGCGCTGTTTTGGGATCATTTATGAGTTTATTGGGCCTGATATAGCCGTCTATATTTGATGTGGCTTTTATTGATGCGCCTTTCTGAATGTGCAGGTCAACATTCTTTTTTAGGCGGATTGAATCACTGTAAAACACATATCCGCTCTGCAAAACAACTCTGCCGCCGCCGTTTTTGGCACAGTCATCAATTGCGTGCTGTATGGCAAACGCGTCATTTGTAACGCCGTCGCCGGTTGCTCCGTACTGCAGAACATTATACTCTTTCATAATATCAAAACCTTTTTTCAATTAATTTTTAGTATAATATAACACAATGTTTTTAGTTTGACAAGTAAAATAAGATATGCTATTATATACGAGTAACAGGCTGCCAAACGCTCCTCAGTCCAATGGAACGCAGGGCAGCTGATTTTATGTGTGCAGATATTTTTGCATATACCAAAGGCACCTATATTAAAGCGAAAGGCATGGGAAGTATTATGAAAAAATACGACGTTGCAATAGTGGGCGCCGGCCCTGCGGGCATTTTTACAGCAGTTGAAATGCTCAGAAAAGGCAGCAAAAAAAGCATTATAATAATTGAAAAAGGCAAATCCGTTGAAAAGCGCAGATGCCCGAAAGCAGTAACGGGCAAGTGCATGAACTGCAAGCCCTACTGCCATATAACAACGGGATTTTCAGGTGCGGGAGCTTTTTCGGACGGCAAACTCTCTCTTTCTTATGAAGTAGGGGGAAGCCTGCCTGAACTTATAGGCGAGGATCTTGCTCAGGAAACTATCAACTACACAGATAAGATATATCTTGAATTCGGAGCTGACACCCATATTGAGGGTATCGGCAATACTGAAGAGGTAAAAGAGATACGCAAGAGGGCAATTCAGGCAGGTCTGAAGCTTGTTGACTGCCCTATACGCCATCTTGGCACCGAAAAAGCGCACGAGCTTTACTACGAGATAGAAAAATATCTTGTTGCCGCAGGTGTTGACATTATGTTTGACAGCCAGTGCAGCGATCTTATTCTTGACGGTGAAAAATGCCTTGGCGTACGTCTTGAAAACGGCGAAGAAATTTATGCATCTGATACGGTTGTTGCAACCGGCAGGCGCGGTGCTGACTGGCTTGAGAAGCTGTGTGCAGACCACGGAATTGCTCACCAGCCAGGAACGGTTGACATAGGTGTTCGTGTTGAAGTAAGAAACGAAATTATTGAAACAATAAATGACGTTCTTTACGAATCAAAACTTGTTGGATACCCCAAGCCGTTTAAAAATAAAGTGCGTACGTTCTGCCAGAACCCCGGCGGTTTTGTTGCTCAGGAAAACTACGACAATGACCTTGCAGTTGTTAACGGCCATTCATATAAAGAGCTTAAAAGCCAAAACACAAACCTTGCTATTCTCTGCTCTCATAACTTTTCCGTTCCTTTTAATCAGCCGATAGCATATGCCCAGAAAGTGGGAGAACTTACTAATATGCTTGGCGACGGCCATATTCTTGTGCAGAGATTCGGAGATATTCTTGAAGGCAAACGCACATGGCAGAAAGAGCTTACGCAGAGCAATCTGCGCCCAACTCTTCCTGACGCAGTTGCAGGTGACATCACTGCTGCAATGCCTTACAGGGCAATGACAAATATAATTAATTTCATTCAGGCAATGGATCACGTTGTGCCCGGCTTTGCAAGTCCTGAAACGCTGCTTTACAGCCCCGAGCTGAAATTTTATTCAAACAAAGTAAAAATGGATACCGATTTCAACACAAACATTGAGGGACTGCACTGCCTCGGCGATTCAAGCGGCTGGACCCGCGGACTTATGATGGCTTCCGTTCACGGAGTTCTTATGGGCAGAAAACTTGTGTAATATTAAAGAATAAAGGTTGAGAACATAATATCCGTTTATACTCTTAACATAACAATATTTAAGCATAGCCACAGATTTATAAAAATGAAATAGTAAAATAAAAGCCCGCTTCAAATCGGAAGCGGGCTTTCTTAATTAAAAAACAGGTACGGCAATATGCCATACCTGTTTTTTTATACATTTTATTTGCTGTGAGGATGTGCTTTTCTGTATGCCTCTTTTCTTGCAAGCTCCTGTTTCTTAAATGAATTGTACCATGCAACAATAAGAAGAACAACAACGGCAACAGCGAGTCCGGCAGCTATCCAGCCAAGGGATTTAATTGCGTTTTGTATCTTCAAAAGCACTGAAAGTGTAAATCCTGCTGTAACGTACATCTGCGCATTTCCGTCCGAGTCAAGATAAACGCCGTTTTTGAGATAAATTTTTTCTCTTGAGGTATCGTTTTCAGGATAATAGTAAACATTAATAGATTGCTCGCCTTCAGCCTCACCGTAATCAGGGTTTGACTCTCTGTAAAAAACTATACCTGATTCTTCATCAGTAATAGTCTGCGGCATGAAGCTGTTAAAAATAGCAACCTGCACTGAATTTATATTCAGCACACATATTCCGATAAGCGCTGCAAGTATAAGAGCTGACAAAGCTATAAGGACTTTTGATATTACCTTATGATTTTTGTAAAAGCCTTTTAAAGAATCAGCAAAGATTTTTTTAGTTGAAACAGAATTGTTTTTATCAACCGAAATTTTATTGTTCTCCATTTAAATCACCGTTTTGATTTTACCATAATTGCGTGCCGCGGTCAATAGCATGAAAGCCTGCTGACAAAAAAAGACGTATGTTTATACTGCCAAATTCAGGATAATCTGCAAACATAAAAAGCAAAACGCACAGAAAAAAAGGGGCGCATAATGCGCCCCCAATCAACTAAGTTGATTTAATCAAGAACATAAGAGAGTTAAAATTCACTCCCTAAGCAGAGAACTTAGATTCCGCCTTCGGGACCCTGGCCCTCTTCAGTACCACTGAGAGTTAATACATCAACGGTCTTGAACTCTTCGATCTCTGCGATCGGCTTTGAGTAAATTTCTTTCAATCAAATGACCTCCTTCTATTATAGCTTTTCTTTTCCGCGGGGTCTCCCCCGCGGAAGTCAAGCTTATTAAGTATTAATTTAGTTAAACTAAATTATGCGTCGTAGTCAAAAGACTGAACGTTACCGTAGTAAACAGCTGCATTGCCTTCAGCGTCAGCAGCGATTACATAAGCGCGAGCATAAGCAACGCCTGTCTGTGCTGCGATCTTGAAGGTAAGTGCGAACTGGCCGTCGCCGGCTGTGTTGCTGTTCTTGTAGATGTAGCATGTGTTGTTTGCATTCTCAAGAACGAGTGATGCTTCTGCATCTTCGAAGTCCTTACCGTATACATAACCGGATTCAAGAAGTGT
>PPYE01643442.1_pt1 | contig 149410 bp, 124 predicted proteins | sample 1559881 | NCBI WGS metagenome assembly PPYE01 (sample SAMN08240022, study PRJNA423297) | Human gut metagenome, whole genome shotgun sequencing project. | reverse complement strand
GCATTGCCAAACAAATGGCTCAAGAATCCTCTGCAGCCAACCTTGGTGGAGGAGCTGAGGCAGAAAGCTTCAGTAAGACTCTGACAGATATCCATATGGACATCCAACCGAGCCAATTGTTGGTGATTGTTTTGGTCGGTGGGCTTCTCTTGATTCTTGTGTCCATCCTTTCTTCTCAATGGCTCTTGCATAAGAAACCAAAGGAACTCTTGGTGGATGTCGAATAAGAGATTGTTTCCTAAAATAGAAATAGCCTGATTTGATATGGATTATTTTTTGTTCATTCCCATTTCAACGATATGAAATGGTATTTGGCGTTGTTCACAGGAAGCGGTATTTGTTTCTTCGAGTTGGGTGAGCGGGATGAGGAGGGGCGAGCAGGGTGAGCGGGATGAAGGGAGAAGGAGGGGGTGAGTGAGGGTTTAATAAATAAGTTGTTTTCCATATTTGGGTAGAAGCGCAGAAAAATCAGGGATTGAAGAGGGAATAAAGAATTAAAGAATAGGGGGGATAAAAACGGGGCAAAAGAAGAAGATAAAAAATAAAGAAGAACGTGGGCGATGAGGGACTCGAACCCCCGACATCCACCGTGTAAAGGTGGCGCTCTAGCCAGCTGAGCTAATCGCCCGACTCAGGAAAGTCTATCGCACCACACAGACGATGTCCATATGCGACACGCTTTGTGCAGGTTGAGGAGACGAATGGAATATAAGGAAACAGAAGAAACGGGAGAGGCGGATTGGAGAGAGAGGGGAAGGATGGCATGGGGGGGGGCGGTGGAGCAGATGAAGGTGACGGGAGAGATGGGTGAGGAGGGCGGAGATATAGAAGATATAAAAGACGGATGTGATGATGAGACGTATGTGACAAGTGTGACGGTGGTGATAACAGACGGAAGGAAAATAACAGTGACGGTACCGGCAGTTGGGCGAAGCGGTCGGGTAGGGAAAAAGGTGGCAGCAGGGGCAGCAACGCCAGCGGGTGAATTAGCACTAACGAGTGCGGTAGATTGGAGGCGAGTAAGAAGACGCAAAGAGCGAAAAAGATGAGACGGTGACGATGTGATAGGCAGGGCAGACGGCTGGCCGGTAGTTAATGACGGCGAGACAGGCAGCTGGACAGGTCTCAGGTATTGAGAGGTAATGGAACCAGCAGGCTCCCCGACGAGCCTCCCGACGGGGTTTCGTGGTTGTTCCGTGTATAAATTGAGGAATCGCGGTGCGGTTCCTGAAAAATTTGTAGGCTAAGTATCGGATATTCTTATTTAGAATGCGTAACTCTGTTTATTGTTTATCGGGTCGGGAGGCTTGAATGACTGGTGAGGAACAGGCGAGAGGGAATCGGCTTCCATTAGCCGACAGGAATAAGTGGGGCTATGACATTGATCAGGTTGACGAGTTTTTGGATCGGGCGCATCAGCTGTATGATGCGGCCCAGCCGCAGCTTAATCAGGAAGATATTCAGAATGTTCTTTTTACCCTGGTCCGCGGCGGGTATGATATTGAGGCAGTAGACCGGGCTCTTCTGCGCCTTGAACAGGCGGCTGTGGATAAGCAGACGTCATATGAGATTTCCAGTGAAGGCCGTGTTGCCTGGCGGACGAAAACAGTCCAGCTTGCTCAGACCCTGATGCCGCGTGCGAATGCTGGTAATGGGTACCGTTTCGCTGACGGGCACGGCAAAGAACCGTCCTATGACCGTAAACAGGTTGACAGCTTTGTGGCCAATGCTGTCACGCGCATTTGTGATGAGCTTGGCATTGAGTACCCGCAGGCGGTCAGTTCCAGTAATTTTGATTCGGACGAGGATTTTACCCCGCGTTATGTGTCTACGATCCTGTTTACGCAGCGCAAAGGGGACAGAGGCTATGATGAAGGCCAGGTTGATATGTATGTTAACCGCATTTCCCAGGTGGTTTCGCGTATCGTGTCTTTCCGCAATTTTGAAGGTGTTGATGTTAAGGACGCGCTGAGCGGCAGTGCAGCTGACGGGGATGCTCTCCGTCCACATGAAGCCCGCGGGCAGAATGCCCAGTATGAAGATGTCGCTTCTCTGGAAGAATCAGTTTTTGCTGCGCACCAGGCGCAGGGACAGGCGGAGGTTTCCGGCAGCATTACAGATTCAGGTCATTCGGCAGACAGCCCCGCTCCAGCCGTTTCCGACGGATCAGCTGTTTCCGACGGCGCCGCCCCTGAAACACTGCATCCGTATGAGGGCGCGATGCCGGTATCTTTTGTCCCTTCGGGCAGTCCGCAGAGAGGTGCCGATACACAGCATAAGGCGGGTGCAGGCGAAGAAACGGAGCTGATCACCGATCTTCCGCTTTCGGATGGTTCGGGCGCGGGCCGTCCTGAGGACAGTACCGAAGGGGATAATGGGAACGGGGGCAATGCCGGGAAAGCTGATACAGGTGAGGACGCTCAGTCCCAGGCATCGCCCCAGGCAAACGATACCGGTACTTTTGCTCCGCAGGTCCTGCCTTTCCTTTCCGTATCGAATTCCCTCAATACAGCTCCGGACAGTTCCGGGGACAAGGAACAGTAGGGAAAAGCCCTGACAGGCAGAGACAGGATGAGGATTCTGCTTCCCTGCGAGGAAGGGTGATATCCCGTCTGAAGTGTTATAGCATAATGCGGCAGGGAAAGCCGGCATACATAGGTATTCTGCGGCATACTTGATATTGTGCAGCGTGAGGTACCGGTAAGGATAAGACTGCGAGCTTGAAAAAAAGGGGGTGCGTATGCCTGCATACAGGGATCAGGGTATTGTCCTGCGCACTATCAAGCTCGGCGAGGCAGACCGAATCGTTACTATCCTTACGGCCAGTCACGGCAAGATCCGCGCAGTAGCCCGCGGCGTCAGACGTACAAAATCGCGTTTCGGTTCGAGGCTTGAACCGTTTATGCGCGATGACCTGCTTATTGCCCAGGGCCGCCGTGAGCTTGATACAATTTCACAGGCAGTAGTCATCAGTGCGTATGCCCCTGAGATCATCTCGGATTATGACACTTACCTGTCGGCGAATGTTATTGTTGAGACTGCCGACAAGGCAGTTTCTGATCTGCGTGAAACCAGCATATCCCATACGAGGCAGTACAGGCTGCTTGCGGGTGCCCTTGCATCGCTTGCTGCACGGAAGCATAAGCCTGAATTCATAGAATCCTCATATGTCCTCAGGGCACTCAGCCTTGCGGGGTGGACGCCGCGTCTGGATGCGTGTGTGGTCTGCGGCCGGCAGACGGATCTGTGCTATTTTTCGGTTGAATCCGGAGGTGTTATGTGCCCGACGGACCGTATACCTAAAGCCAGGAAGATTTCGCCCGATGCCCTGGATCAGCTGAAAGCGCTGGCTGCAGGCGACTGGAAGGCTTTGGAAGGGACGTCCGCAGAAGGGCCCGCAGAGCATAGCCGATATGTGCATGATCTATCTTCTGTCCGGCACAACCATGGTAACCGGGATAATGATACCTGCGGCGCAGGCAGCCCCCCTGATGCACAGGTGAGGTCAATAGTGAAGGAATGGTCGCAATATTATCTTGAACGTCCCATCCGCTCCATGCGCCTGATACATTCATAAATATGAGTTTTGGGGATGTTGATTACACATCGCTGAGTATTCCGGATGCGCCATTTTCCAACCCTTCGCGGATACCGGACTTTGCCCGTGAGCATACCAGGGTACCGCGCCACGTAGGCGTGATCATGGACGGCAATGGACGCTGGGCGCAGCAGCGCGGGCTTGCCCGTACTGAAGGCCATAAAGCAGCCGAACCAGTCGTATTTGATACTATTGCCGGTGCGATAGAGGCTGGTGTCCGGTATCTGAGCCTGTACACATTCTCGACAGAAAACTGGAAACGCTCGCCTGCCGAGGTCCGCTTCCTTATGGGTTTTTCGCGCGATATTATCCATCGCCGGGTGGCGCAGATGGATGATTGGGGGGTGCGTGTCCGCTGGTCAGGCAGGCGCCCGAAATTGTGGAAATCTGTTATCGATGAGCTTGAGGCCGCTATAGAGCGTACGCAAGATAACACGGTTATTGATGTAGTATTCTGTATCAATTACGGAGGGCGCGCGGAGATCGCTGATGCTGCCGCCGCACTGACACGTCTTGCAGCTGAGGGGAAAATCAAAGGCGGACGTATCACAGAGAAGATGGTTGCTGAGCATCTGTACAACCCTGATATCCCTGATTGCGATCTGGTGATCAGGACTTCGGGCGAGCAGCGTACAAGCAATTTCCTTCCGTGGGAGGCTGCTTACGCTGAACTGGATTTTGTCCCGGAACTGTGGCCGGAATGCGGCCGCGAGGTGTTATGGCGTTCGATTGAACGGTATGCCAGCAGGGACAGGCGTTTTGGAGGAGTAAAAGACAGCAGGGGGAAGGCCCGGTGAGCGCCCCGTTATCCGGCCGGACAGTACACCTAATCGCCGGCAGGCCGGGAGCCTGAAAATATCTAAAATTTAAAAATTAAAGAGTACATACTCATACAATAGTGGAATACTGATAAGGAGAAAATGATGTCTGCAATTTCCGCACAGCATCTGGTCAAGGATTACGGTGAGGGCAGCAGTGCTGTCCATGCCCTTCGCGATGTCACTGTTGATATTGAGGGCGGCAAATTTACCGTGATCATGGGGCCTTCAGGCTCCGGGAAATCAACCATGCTTCATACGCTTGCCGGCCTGGACAGTGTGACTTCCGGCCGGGTCTGCCTGAACGGCAATGAGATCACGGCAATGAATGATAAGCAGCTTACCCTTCTGCGCCGCAACAAGATAGGTTTCATTTTCCAGAGTTTCAATCTGCTGCCCATGTTCACAGCAGAAAATAATATCCTTATGCCGTTGACGCTTGCAGGCAGGAAAGCTGATAAAGAATGGTTCACTACGCTGGTAAGGACTTTGGGGCTGGAAGGCCGGCTGGACCACAGGCCTTCGGAGCTTTCCGGCGGGCAGCAGCAGCGTGTGGCTATTGCCCGTGCGCTGATCACGAAGCCGGAAGTTGTGTTTGCTGATGAGCCTACAGGAAACCTTGATACGGTATCCAGCGCGGAAGTGCTTGGTTTCCTGCGCAAGTCTGTTACTGATCTTGGCCAGACCATTGTCATGGTGACCCATGACGCTGTGGCTGCCTCCTATGCAGACAGGGCAATAGTCTTTGCTGACGGGCAGATCGTCGCCGATGTGGCTGATCCGAATGCCGAAATGATGAATGCACTCCTGGTACGCGAGCAGGAGAAAGCAGCTGCTGCACGCCTGGCGCAGCAGCCTGACCAATAAAGCGGCGCGGCTGCCGCAGTGTCCCTGTCCAGAGCTGGGCGGGGCTGCGGAAGACGTAAAAGAACAACTGTAAAACTGTAAAGGGAACTATTATGTGGTCATTAACATTCCAGTTGATAAAGAAAAGCATGAAAATGCTTATCCCGGCGGGTATCGCCATTATGATTGGGACGGCATTCATAGCCAGTACATTCCTTTTTGGCAATTCGCTTCAGGATGCCGTTGTCCGGCATGATACGGCGGGTTTTGGCAACAGTAACTATTCTGTTGACTATTCTTCCACCGAGGCGGCAAAGTCCCCTAAATACACGATGTCAGATATCCACCTGGATGAGATCAGAAAAATGGAAGGGGTCACGGGCGTTGCTACCATTGCAGGCGGTTCGGCAGCAGTATCCCATAACGGGAAAACAGGTACAGTTGTATTTCTGCAGAACCCATGGGGCACAGCGCGCCAGCCATTGGACATTATCCGGGGGAAAGCGCCTGACGGCAATAACCAGGCCGCTCTTCCCGCGAACCTTGCGTCGCGCCTGAATGTGAAGATCGGCGATACAGTGACGCTGAAGCCCGGCGGTGCTTCCGGCAGGGAAAGCAGCCCTTCTGCAACGGAAGGTACGGCCGATGGGTACACCGTTACCGTGACGGGCCTTACAGATGACCCTGAGCATTTATTCTCTCAGATGGGCGGCTGCGCGCTGCTCTCTGCCAATACCGTCATGCAGATGGATGGGAATACCAGTCTGGATGAGCAGCAGTTCAGCGGTGTTTTTCTCAATATCAGCCCGGACAGGGAACAGGAAACTGTTGAAAAGATCAGCAGGCTCCTGCCTAAATATGTCAGCATAAAATCCCGTGCCCAGGCAGAAAAGGAATCGCTGAACAATAATTCTGTGTCATCGAAGATCGTCACTACGTTCCTTCTGGTGTTTGGTGTGCTGGCCATGTTCGTCGCAGCGCTCGTTATTGCCAATACGTTCCAGGTCCTTGTTGCGCAGCGTCGGCGCACTCTGGCGATATTGCGGACAGTTGGTGCGCGCAGAGGCCAGCTGTACCGGTCGGTGATTGCAGAAGCCTTTATCCTGGGGCTGCTGGCGTCCTGCTGCGGTGTCCTGCTGAGTATCGCTGTTATGGGCGGGCTGAGCACATCCGGGGCTTTGCGTGGGATATCATCAGGCAGCCCGGTCCGCTTCATTTTCAGTTGGACAGCTGCAGCGGTGCCGGTTATTTTCGGCGCAGTCATAACGGTATTCGCCGCACTGGGGTCAGCCTATTCCGCAACGCGGGTAACTCCGCTTGAAGCCCTCAGGCCGATGGATACACTTAAAACTAAGAAATCCAGCGCAGTGCGTGCCGTACTCGGCATCCTTATGGTTCTTGGCGGCATAGCAGTATCAGCTATAGCTGCCGTAATAAAGCAGCGGGTCGATTCTTCAGGCGCTTCAGGAAGCGAGACAGCGCAGTATATGATCCTTGCCGCTATGGCCGGGTGCATGCTTATTTTTGTTGGGCTGATCATTACTGCGGTGTTCTGGCTTCCCACAGTAATGAAAGGTGCGGGATACCTAGTGTCGCTGATGGGCCCCTCAGGTGCTGTTGCCCACGGGAATATCCAGAAGAACCCCAGGCGTGTTGCGGCTACAGGTACAGCCCTCCTTATAGGGGTCACGCTCGTGGCGACTATCTCCACTGGAGCGGCAAGCGCCAAGGCTACGCTGGGCAACAGCCTCGATGACAGGTACAGCATTGATATGACGGTTTCCGGCAATGGGATCGATAAAGGGACAGCAAAAAAGATCGCATCCGTCAAAGGTGTGAAGAAAGCAGTCCTTGCGCCTACAGCTACCGGTACGGTACGTGACAGTGCCGGACATAAGGCATATATCCAGCTTATCGGGGTCAACGGCACGCAGGAGCTGAAATCTGTTATGCGTGCAAACCTTCCCGACAATGCCGTCACTAAAAAGGCTATGCTCCTGCCCAGCAGCCTGACGGATAAAGGGTGGAAAACTGATACAGTGCAGTTTACCCAGGAAAATGATACGGACGGAGGCTCAGAAGGCTCTGCTGACAGCCCTGCTGCGTCTGCAAAGGGGAATACCGTAACGCTGTCGGCGACCAGTACGCGGTTTCGGCGGATCAATCCGATGTATGCAGCGGTCGGTTTCGTGGATATCAGCTATTTCACAGGCGGCGCGCTGAAAGCAGATGCAGGCGGATACATGGTCCTTGCTTCCCTTGATACTGCTCACGGTGATGCTTCGGAAACTATCAGCAGCGTTAAGGATATCCTGAGCGATACCGGTATGGTCAATGTTATGGGGACTGCTGCCAAACGGCAGGACTGGGAGAGGCGCATCGACCAGCTGATGCTCCTTCTTGTCGGGCTGCTGGCAGTTGCCGTGCTTATTGCGCTGATTGGCGTAGCAAATACCCTGAGCCTGTCGGTTATTGAACGTACGCGGGAATCAGCAACGCTGAGGGCAATCGGCATGACCCGCGGGCAGCTGCGGGCATCCCTTGCCTTTGAGGCGCTTCTGCTGGCGCTGGTCGGAGGGCTCCTCGGCATCGTCCTGGGGACGCTTTTCGGGTGGCTGGGATCCTATATGGTGTTCAGCGACATAGGAAGGATGGAGTATCCTGTCAGCTGGGGCATGGATGCCCTCGTCCTTGTGATATCAGCTGCTGCAGCACTCCTTGCGAGTGTACTTCCGGCCCGCAGGGCAGTATCAACGCCGCCTGTGGAGGCGCTGGCTGAGGCCTAGTGCCGGCTATATCCTTCTTCTGTCCAGACGCCCGCTCTGTGTGTAACGCTTTGCGGGCGTTTTGCTGTATTATGGACAATTGCCGTACTGCAGGCACCAATCAATTCCGCCGGCACCCGCGCCCTTCAGCGGGTTTCGCTGCATCCTCCGGCAGGACTTACGGCTTCCCGGGTAGAATAAAAGCCATGGCAGCGATTACAGAAGAAAAAGGCCCCAACCGCAATAAGGATGCTGCGGCAGATAGCATGCATGAGATCACATGCCCCCACTGCGGGCATGCATTTACTGTCAATGAAGATGAATACCAGAAGCTTCTTGCACAGATACGCGGCAAAGAATTCGACAGGGAGCTCAGTGCAAGCCTCCAGCGGGAAATTGGCAGGCTGGAGACTGAGCACAGGCTTGACCTGGAGAAAAAGCTCCACACGAAACAGTCCGATTTTGATAAGCAGATCTCAGAGCGCGACAGGGAACTGTCAGGGCTCCAGGCCAGGTTAGATAAATCGGAATCTGAACGGGATGCAGCTTTATCAGAGGTGCGGAATGAAAAAGATAAGCAGATCGAGTCGTTGAAGTCACAGCTTGATAAACTTTCTATTGAGAAAGATTCAGAGCGTGACAGGCAGCTGTCTGCGCTGCAGTCGGAGCTGGATAAAAAGGTTATGGCGCTGCAGGCCAGCCTGGACAAAGCGGAGTCTGTAAAAGATGCAGCGCTGGCTGAAGCCCGCAGCGAGAAAGACCGGGAGATCGAATCTCTCAAGTCGCAGCTTGAAAAGATATCCCTTGAAAAAGACAGTGAAAAGGACAAAGAGCTGCTGCAGCTGAGGCAGAAGCTGACTGAGGAATCAGCCAAATCTGAACGGCAGTTCTCCGAAACGAAATCGCAGCTGGAAAAACAGCTTTCCCAGGCCCAGTCAGACCTGCAAGTGGAAAAGCAGAAGCAGGAAGCCGAACTGGCAAAACAGCATTCAGCCCTGACAGAGCAGAGGTCCCAGTATGAAGCGCAGCTCAAAGCGGCGCAGGAGCAGGTGGAATTCTATAAGGATTTCAAGGCATCCCAGTCTACGAAAGCTGTTGGTGAAGACCTGGAGCAGTACTGCTATAACGAATTCAATAAACTGCGGGGCGCTGCTTTCAAGGATGTCTATTTTGAGAAGGACAATGCTGTTTCTTCAACAGGGTCGAAAGGCGACTTTATCTACCGCGAGAAAGATGCTGACGGCAATGAAGTGCTGTCCATCATGTTTGAGATGAAAAATGAGATGGATGCAACGGCAAAATCCCAGAAGCATAAAAATTCCGATTTCTTCAAGGAGCTTGATAAAGACAGGTGCGAGAAGGGGTGCGAGTATGCTGTACTGGTAACTATGCTGGAAGCTGACAACGAATTCTATAATGCCGGCATAGTTGATGTGAGCTATATGAAACCGTCATATACCAAAATGTATGCTGTGCGCCCCCAGTTCTTCATAACGGTCATAGGGCTCCTGAGGGATGCTGCGTACAGTTCGGCGGGCCTCAGGCGGCAGCTGGAAGAGGCAAGAAACCAGAATATCGATATCACTAATTTTGAAGAAGAGCTCGATAACTTCAAAGACGCTTTCGGCAAGAATTACCGGTCGTATAAACGGAACTATGACGAGTCGATAAAGCAGATAGATAATGCTATCAAACGCATGGAAGCTGTCAAAAGCGCCCTGACGACCAGCGAGAACCAGTTGCGCCTGGCAAACAATAAACTGGATGACGTCGAAGTGAAGAAGCTTATCAAGGATAACCCTACGATGCAGGCCAGGTTTGCTGAACTTGAGGATAAGGGGGATAGGGGAGGCAGGCCTCCCAGACAGATCAGCGGATAACAGCCTGCCTGCCGGCGGACGGCATTTATCCACAGCATGCGCAGCAGTTTGTACATTCATATTTGTCGTGAGTATAGTAGGAAACAGACAGAACTGACAGAACAGGAGAGTCGATATGATAAGCATGGTTCCCCCATATGCTTGGCCGAGATCAATAGCAGATTTAAGGGACAGCAGCCTTAACCCGGATTCCTTCACGCCGGTTGATGGAACGGGGTATACCCCGACAGGCCTGGATATGGGCGACCCTCGGATGGCCAGCGTCTTTGAGCTGGGGCTGCGCATTGCAGATACGATGGAAAAGCGTGTGGCTGTGATGGAAGCGATCCGGCAATCGGTGTACGGTTTCCGTGGCATCCCGGCAGCGTATGCCTGGCCGCAGTCCGCGGAGCAGCTCCGTTCCCGCGGGCTTTACCCTGATACCTTTACCCCTATATCCGATATGTGGCGGACACCTTCAGGCCTTGATCTGGCAGATCCCCGTGCAGCAGAAGTATTAAGGCTTTCCGAAGAGGCTGCTGCGCTGTTCGACCAGCGGGCGGCGCTTATGGAACAGATACGTGGAAGCAGTGCAACAGCTGCCGCGGTTCCTGTATATGGCGAACAGCCGTACAGGCAGTTTTCTGAGGCTGCGCCGGCCGGGAAGGGCGCGGCATCATCTGTGCCTCGGGAGGCAGATACGGATGTTGCAGGTGCAGATGGCGCAGGTACAGATATTGCTTCTCAGGCTTCACATGCTGCTGTACCTTTATCATTGGATATCCACGGACAGGCTGCCTCTGTCCATGAAGCTGGACCTGTGCGGCCTGTGCAGAATGGGAATGATCAGGAAGCCCCTGCCCCTTCACCGGCTGCCTCCGGTCCGGTGCCTTATGGGCAGCCTGTCCAGGGCGGCACGCCTGTGCAGGATATGCCTGTCCAAACCCTCCCTGCGCAGCTCGCCGCTGTATCCGTACCGGATGGGCGCTTTGGGCAGATGCGGCCGCAGAATGAAGCTGCCAGCCCTCAGCGCAGGATCCAGATACTCCTGCTGTCGCTCGGCATAGGCCTTGTTGCGCTTGCTGCCATTGTTTTTGCTGGCTTTGCATACGCTCAGATGGATAACGGTATGAGGGCTGTTGCCATCGGGGTACTTGGCATCATTTCCCTGCTGTGCTCGGTGGCACTCTCACGCAGGGTCAAGGTGACATCTGAAGGGCTTGGATACCTTGGGGCCGCCATCCTGGTGATTGATGCATTCTTTATGAACGCTGCGGGCGTCATACCTTCACCGGCACTGCTGAAGAATTATTTTGGGCTTTATCTTGTTGCAGCTGCCGCAGTATTGGGGCTGTTTGAGATACTGGCCAGGATATCCAGGAACACTGTATCAAGTATCACTATATGCATGATGGGCGTTATCACTGCCGGCCTTATATTCCTTCCAACCGGGTTCGACGTCAGGATGGAAATAGCCCTGCTTGTGCTGCAGGCCTGTGCATCTGTGCCGTCGATAGCCTTTATGGTTGCGCACCGCTACGGCTTCAAATCCAGAAGCGATTATCGGCTTATCCATTCCGCGGTCACCGTGCTGATGTTCTGCAGCATAACCTATGAAGTGCTCGTTTCCCTTCCCAGTGTATTCACGCTGTTCTTCTTCCCGCAGTCCCGCGGTTTCGGGCCATCGTATGCTGTCGATTCAGGCGGCTGGAGCCTTGCTGTAGCAGCAGCCATATTTGCTGCTGTGGCGTTTATTTCGCTCTGGTTCGTGAAACTGACGCATATTTTCCTGTTTGCTGTTACCTCCCTGATCCTCAATCTGATGGCGTTACCCGGTTCCGGTGCGTTCCTGGATATCGTCATCATGGCCGTGGCATTCCTGTGGATAGCTCTGGGAGCCAGAGCGATCAACGGATACAACGCATATCGGCAGATCAGGATAGCACGGCAGCGGGCAGCTGCAGGCAGCCCCGCATCGCCATCCGCTCCGACAGGGGAAGGGGCAGCAGTTACCGATGATTCCGCGAGGGCTCTGGGACTTGTCACGCGGAATAAATTCGATTATGTATCAGTGCAGGTTTCCCGGATACTCGTCCCGATCCTGGCGGTTATCAGCATGCTTCGGTCTGAAAATATTTTATGGGTAAAAATCATATACACAGTTATTTTCATTGCTGCTGCTGCACTGTGGCGCCTTGTCCTTGTAAGTTCAGCCGACCGCGTTTCCCGTATCATGAGCAGCGTATCGTCCACGGTCATTGTTCTGATGGTGTGCAATACCATCCAGTACGCATCTGCAGAGGGTGTGAGGCCTCCAGCTGACTGGGGGATGTGTGTATTTGCGTGTGCGGTTGGCATTGCGTATGTGCTTCTCAGTATCCTCCGCAAGGGTGACAGGCTTGAAGCATTTGATGCTTCCATCCTCCGCCAGCTGTCCCGGCAGGCTGCCCGGCCTGGTATGCCTGCGGCATACGGATATAATGCAGCACCCAGCCCTGCCCAGGAAGCAGGCCAGGCTGCATACCGACAGTGGCTGCGTACCCGGAATCCGGGACGGACAGGGATAATAATGGATAATGTTGAGCACTGCACACTGCTGTATACGTTCGTATGCACCCTCAGCCTTGAGATAATTTCCCACTTACCGCTGTGGGGCGGTGTAAACCTTATTGTCCTTTATGCGGTTTTTGCGGCAGTCGTCATTGTTGCTGCTGTATCAGGGACACGGCTGGTGGACCTGCAGCCACCTGATATAGCCAGTTCTATGCTGTACTCGGCGATGATCCTGTGCGGGGCCTATTTTATTGCCAATATCAGCACTATACATTCTGCCTTTACTTTCTATGAGCTGCCTGTTATAGCGGCAGCCATACTGCTGTTTATCAGCGGCAGTGTGAAAATGGCCAGGGATGCCCGGGTCCGCAGCTGGCGTGCCCTTGGCCTTGCGAGTTTGCTGGCAGTAGTCCCTTCCATACTGATAGCCTTTTTCCGGAGTACTTCTATTACCAGATCTGTGTGCGTCCTGCTCATATGTGTAGCGCTTGTTGTTATTGGCGCCGTGAAGAAGTGGCAGGCTCCGCTGTCGGTGGGCGCGGTATGCCTCGTTATCCATGTGCTGACCGTGTCATGGGGTTATATCGCGGCATTCAGCCGGAATTACTGGTGGGTCTGGCTTGCGCTTGCAGGCGTGATACTTATTATCACTGCTGCACGGTTCGAGTATGTCAAGAAAGTCAAAAAAGCATATGAAATGCTGCGTTAGCCGGTGACACAGGCAGCTGCTGATCCCGTAACCCATACGGGGTTCGCCTGCTCATCAGCCAGGTACCGTTGCTGGATGAAGGCGGGAGGCACTACCGGGAGTAGCTGCGGATGCGGCGGGCTAAGCAGTTACCTGCTCCGCTGTGCTGCCGCCGGTATCACTGTCGAGATCTGCGGCGGGCTGGCTCCCGTCAGCGGCCAGGTTTCCCGGCCATGTCTGATTGCTTTCCTCAATGAAGCTGTCATATTCTTTGAAAGCTTCAGGCTTTGCCTTCAGCTTGTACAGATGGACTGCCAGCCCTATAACAGCGCCGGCGACTGCCGGAAGAAGCCACGACAGGCCGTAATCCGCCAGCGGGAGCAGGTCCCGTACCCGCGCAATAAACAGGGCAAAGCTGCTTTTGCTGACAGTGTCCGGGAAAGAAACGACCATATCCATGAGGGCCGGGATCGCAGTAAACCCCACGACCCAGCCGTAAACCGCCCTGTCACGCTTGAAAAGCGGTGAGCAGACTGAAAGCAGTATAAGCACCATGGCGAAGGGGTACAGCAGCATAAGCACAGGCGTTGACCAGGCTATAATAGTATCCAGGCCAAAGTTGGCGATGATGAATGACAGGATGCAGCACAGTGCAAGCCATGTATGGTAGCTGACCCTGGGGAAGTGGTTATGGAAATCCTGGGCAAAAGCGGCAACGAGCCCTACCGCTGTAGTCAGGCATGTTACTACGATAAGCGCGGCCAGCAATGCCTGCCCTGCCTTCCCGGCATATGCCTGGACGATCTGTGAGAATACGATGCCCCCATTGGACGACATCGTGAAACGCCCAAGCGACATAGAACCCATTGCTATGAGGAGTATGTAGATCACAGCAACGGCAAACATGGCGATAGTGCCTGATTTGGCTGTAACAGAAGCAACATTCTTTTCGTGCCGCACGCCCATCAGTCGTATCGTGGTCACGACGGTTACGCCGAACGCGAGCCCGGCAAGCACGTCCATCGTATTGTACCCTTCAAGCAGGCCGTTCGTAAAAGCACCGGAAATATAATGCGCATCCTGCGGCGATTTGCCGAAAGAGCTCCCCAGCGGGCTGATAAATGCCATAAAGAAGACTATGAAAAGGAGGATAAGGAACAGCGGGTTCAGCACTTTCCCGATATTCGACAATATGCTGTTCTCCTTATAGCTCAGGAGGAAGGCGAAGATAAAGAAGAGCGCAGAAAAAATAAGCAGAGCAGCAGTCCGGTATGACGACGGTATAAAGGGTTCGATACCTACGGTGAAAGAGACTGTTGCTGTACGGGGTGTCCCGAAGAAGGGCCCTATAGTTGCGTGGATAAGCACCATGAAAACGATTGCAAAAGCAGGGCCCAGAGGCCTGCCGATATCGTATACGCCTTTAGAGCGGGTAACGGCTATCGCCAGTACTGACAGCAGAGGCAGGACTACACCGGTGATCAGGAATCCCGCTCCTGCAATAGCCCAGTTTTTGCCTGCAAGCTGCCCCAGATGCAGCGGGAAGATCAGGTTCCCTGCACCGAAAAACAGGCCAAACAGCATAGATGCTACTACAAGGTAGTCAACCAGGCGCAGTTTCTTTTCATGTGTGCGGTCCATATGCTCTCCTTAAGCGAAGCGGCAGGGTGTTTGTGGTTGTTCACTATATGCAAAAGGTGTGTATAAAATGTGCGTGCGTGTTCCGGCTGTCTCGCAGTTCGAGACAGGGAAGGCGTGCGGCAGACAGAGGTATCAATGGTCATATGCCCCTCTTCCCGGGATACCGGGGCTCTTTTATGCAGGAATAAATATCGGGAAGTATGTGTTACAGCTGATGCTATAGTAATAGCGTCAGCATCGATCCGTTATCAGCGGGGAGCTTTCGGAAGAACGGGACAGGCATATGCCCGCCCTCATTAGACCCGACGGGAGAGGCCCGATATAGCCCGCCACAAGTGGACAGGCCCGAAGCGCGCAGTTCCAGGTCCTGTCAAACGAGGTGGTACCGCGGTATCGCGCATGTGAAAACCACAGCCTGCATATCGTCCTCGTATAACACAGCAGTATTACGAGGAGCCTTTTTATGAGTGAGCAGAACAGTGTCAGGCATGTGTATCCGAAAGCTTCTGCCGGCAGTACAGATGGCAGTGTACAGCCGGTCACACCCAGCCCGAGTTTCCCCAAAATGGAGGAAGCAGTACTGCGTTACTGGGATGCTGACGGCACTTTCAGAAAATCAGTAGAGCAGCGCCCTTCCGGGGATAACTCTTCTAATGAATTCGTCTTTTTTGACGGCCCCCCCTTTGCTAATGGGCTGCCTCACTATGGCCATCTTCTTACCGGATATGCAAAAGATGTGATCCCGCGTTACCAGACTATGAAAGGCCGTCGGGTCAACCGTGTCTTTGGGTGGGATACCCACGGCCTTCCTGCGGAGCTTGAAGCCGAAAAAGAACTTGGCATAGAAGATAAAAGCCAGATCGATGAAATGGGACTTGCCCGGTTTAATGAGGCATGCCGCACATCTGTCCTGAAATATACGGATGAGTGGAAAGATTATGTCCACCGCCAGGCGCGCTGGGTAGACTTTGAGCACGGGTATAAGACCCTGGATACCACGTATATGGAGTCTGTGATCTGGGCTTTTAAGAAACTGTACGATAAAGGCCTGGCATATAAGGGGTACCGTGTCCTCCCTTATTGCCCGAAGGATGAGACCCCGCTGAGCAACCATGAGCTGCGTATGGATGCTGATGTTTACCAGGACCGTCAGGATACATCCGTTACTGTAGCAGTAAAATTCCGTGATGAAGATGCGTATGCCGTTTTCTGGACGACTACCCCGTGGACAGTCCCCGGGAATTTATCGATAGTTGTGGGGCCGGATATCGAGTACAGCGAGATTGAACCTGTTTCGGGCGAATTCGCCGGTAAAAAACTGTATTTCGCTACAGCCCTCCTCCCGCGGTATGCTAAAGAGATCGGCGACGATTACACAGTGGTCCGTACGCTGAAAGGTTCCGACCTTAAAGGCAGGCGGTACTATCCTGTTTTCCCGTATCTTGCGGACGGCTCGGCGACAAGCCAGGATGGTGCATCCGGTGAAGACCCCCATGCATTCACTATCTATACAGCGGATTATGTAGATGTTACCGAAGGTACCGGCCTGGTCCATCAGGCTGTTTATGGCGAAGACGATATCAATACCCTTAACGCCCATCAGGTGCGTACCGTGGATTACCTTGATGATGCATGCCGTTTCAATTCCATTGTCCCGGACTATGAAGGGATCCGTGTATTTGAGGCGAATAAGCAGATAATCCGTGATATGCGCAATAATACAGGTGCGCTGGCCGGTGTGGAGGAAGACCGCCGAGCGCTGCTGGTGCAGGAAAAGTCATATGTGCATAGTTATCCGCATTGCTGGCGATGCGGCACGCCGCTGATCTATAAACCGGTATCAAGCTGGTTCGTAGCGGTGACGAAGTTCAAGGACCGCCTGCTCAGCCATAACGAAGGGATCAACTGGATCCCCGGCAATGTCAAGGATGGGCAGTTCGGCAAGTGGCTGTCGAATGCGCGCGACTGGTCCATCTCACGCAACCGGTACTGGGGTTCCCCCATCCCGGTGTGGGTCTCGGACGACCCCCGGTACCCGCGTGTGGATGTATACGGTTCCATGGAAGAGCTGAAACGGGATTTCGGTAGGTATCCGACGGATGACAGGGGGGAAGTGAACCTGCACCGTCCATGGGTCGATGAGCTTACACGCCCCAATCCTGATGATCCGACGGGGAAATCTGTTATGCGGCGGATACCTGATGTCTTTGACTGCTGGTTTGAATCAGGGTCCATGCCTTTTGCCCAGTTCCACTATCCGTTTGAAAACCGTGAATATTTTGAGCAGCATTTCCCCGGGGACTATGTTGTGGAATATATCGGGCAGACCCGCGGATGGTTCTATACCCTCCACGTTATGGCAACGGCGCTGTTTGACAGCGCGGCGTTCAAGAATGTGATCTGCCACGGCATAGTGCTTGGTGATGACGGGCAGAAAATGAGCAAGCATCTGCGCAATTATCCGGATGTCAACGGCGTATTCAATGAATACGGTTCCGATGCCATGCGCTGGTTCCTTATGTGCTCGCCGATCCTGCGGGGAGGCAACCTTATCGTTACGTCGGAAGGCATCCGTGATACCGTCCGCCAGATCATGCTGCCGCTGTGGAGCACGTATTATTTCTTCACCCTGTATGCGAATGCTGCTAACGGGGGGAAGGGGTTTGAAGCCCGTCAGCTGTCTGTGCAGGATGCCGGGGATCTTCCCGAGATGGACCGGTACCTGCTTGCACGTACGCGCAACCTTGTTGCTGATGTCCAGAAAAGTCTGGACAGTTTTGCTATTTCAGATGCATGTGACGCTGTTGCAGATTATATCGACGGGCTCACTAACTGGTATATCCGCAACTCGCGCGACAGGTTCTGGAACGAGGATCCGCAGGCGTTCAATACGCTGTATACGGCACTCGAGGTCCTGTGCCGCGTGATCGCCCCTCTGGCCCCTATGGAAGCGGAGACAATCTGGCGCGGGCTTACAGGCGGGGAATCTGTCCATCTGACCGACTGGCCGTATCTTGACGGCACTGGCCTTGGCGGTATCCTCCGCCGGGATGACGGGCTGGTTTCAGCAATGGACAAGGTGCGTGAGATAGTTTCCGGCACTCTTTCCCTCCGTAAAGCCCGTCAGATCCGCGTCCGCCAGCCGCTTTCCACACTGAGCGTGCTTGTATCCGACGTTGATGCGGTCAGCCCGTATGCTGATCTCATCAAATCGGAACTTAACGTGAAGGAAGTGCGGTTCAGCACCCTGGAGGCTGCAGCCGGGCATGGGCTCCGTATTATCAGCGAGCTGAAGGTCAATGCACGTGCAGCGGGCCCGCGCCTTGGCAAACGGGTACAGTCTGTGATCAAAGCTTCCAAATCAGGGGACTGGCATAAGGCTTCTGACGGCGGTGTGGCAGTGGTTACCCCGGACGGTGAAATACCTCTGGAACCGGGGGAATACGAACTGGTAAGCCGTGTGGAGGAAACCGGGGGGAATACCTCTGATCCTGCCGGCACCTCGCAGCAGGGCGAAGCTTATGCCTCGGCAGCCCTTCCCGCCGGAGGATTCGTGATCCTTGATATCCGGCTTACTGATGACCTCGTGGCAGAAGGCTATGCCCGGGATACTATCCGGGTAGTCCAGGATGCCAGGAAAGAGGCCGGCCTGGATATTTCTGACCGTATTTCTCTGAAGCTTGCTGTCCCCGCTGCCCATGCAGGCCAGATAAAACAATTTGAAAAACTTATCTGTTCGGAGACCCTCGCGACGCATTTTGCTGTAGAAATTTCTGGCAGCGAGGCTGTGGAAGCTTCAGTCAGTAAGGCATAGGCGGCATGGCAGGAGGCGTGCAGGATAAGTATTGCAAAGGTTCACTGAAGCGCCGTTGCTTAAGTGAACACTTCCATCTTAACTGACGCGCCTCCCATCAGGTAAGTATATTATTCGTTGGGTTTAATTGGAAAAGCTGGGGCTTGGGACAACATGCAAAACGCCCGGGGCCGCGGAAATGGAAAATCAGGGTGTCGCGGATGGTAATACGGAGGTATGATATAAGCAGTTTTCTGTCCAGGGAGGAAACATGGTTACTGAGATAGCACTTAAACGTGTTTATGATGATGCTGATGATGCTGACGGGTTCCGTATCCTTGTTGACCGGCTGTGGCCGCGGGGGATATCGAAGGATAGGGCCCGTGTTGACCTGTGGCTGAAAGATATCGCCCCTACCAATGAGCTGAGGAAATCATGGGGGCATGACCCCGATACTTTTGATGATTTTACTGCCCGGTACCGTGCACAGCTGGAAGCCAATACCGGTGCGGTCGGAGAGCTTATTGACACGATCAGGGAACAGTCTTCGCGTGCAGTGCCGCGTATTACTTTTGTGTATGGTGCGAAAAGCCCTGTGTATAATCAGGCATGTGTGCTGCGGGATTACCTGTTTGCTCCCGCATCTGCTTCATCACAGCTGAACAGGCTGGAAGCTGCCGGTATTACAGATATCAGTGAAGCGTGATACTTCCGGGGCTTAGTCGAGGATGTCCCCATGGAGGAGGCTTTCTGCCAGCAGCCCAGTTGCTTCATCTTTGCGGGAATTTTCCAGGGTGACTGTGCCTGTATAGCTTTTCGGCCGGTCTGACTGCATCCCAAGCTCCCTGAGGACGGTACCGAGATGGTGGGATGTCCCCGGGTTACCGTCAATAACAGCCACATGCCCGGGAAGCATCTCTTCAAAGTAGCTCCGGTAAAAAACGAAATGGGTACAGCCGAGCACTATGGAGTCAAGGGTTTCTACATCAAATGGGGCGAGATATCCTGAGATAGCGTCCCGAACCCGTGCACGGTCATTGAGCTGCCCCGATTCCACGATAGTGACCAGATCAGGGCAGGGCTGGGTGTGTATGGTGCTTTTCCCCCTGACCTGAGCGGTAAGGTCTGCGAACTTCTGCCCTTTCAGTGTCAGTTCGGTTGCAAGGACCAGGATATTTTGAGGGCTGCCGCCGCCCCTGTCGCATGCTACTTTCACCGCGGGTTCCATACCGATAACCGGGATATCATATGTGTGGCGCATATCGCCTGCACCTGCGCTCGTTGCAGTGTTGCAGGCAATGACTATAGCCTTAGCGCCTTTTGCGATAAGATGGTCTGCCGCCGAGAAACTGAGCTCTTCCACTTCGCCGGCCGGACGGGTGCCATAGGGCGCATTGGCGCTGTCCCCGAAAAAGATGATATCTTCGTTGGGCATATCCTTATGGATCTGCCGGACGACTGATATCCCTCCCATACCGGAATCGAAAACGCCTATTGGTGCGTTGCTGCCCAACTGGACCACCCCTTTCGTTGTGTGCAGTACGGTTATTATCAACAGCTGTATCCCGGGCGCATGCCTGCAGCAGGCAATTATCCTATGAACTCCTGGATCTGTGCGATCTGTTTAAGCCCGTCATCATACATGTCAAAAAGCCCCTGCCGTGTTTTCTTCAGCGTATCAAGCCCGTGAAGGTCATCAGGCGCAAGGGTAAGCACTTCCCCTTTTTCCTCATACTGTTCAGCAAGGCTTATCTGGCTATTGTACAGCTTATATCTGTTGAGGACCCTCTCTGCAGCCGCAGGGTACTGGCGTTTAAGGAGCCTCCCGGGGATCCTGTCATGCGCCGGCTCGCGGGGCACATCCTTCTGGCGGGTAAGGATAAGGACGACTTTGGTGCATCCGTCTTCAAAAGCTTTTTCCACAGGGACAGGGTCTGCGATCCCGCCGTCAAAGTAGGGGACACCATTGATTATATAGGGGGCATTGGCTGCAGGTACGCAGCTGGAGGCTTTGAAAATATCATAATTATCCTGGCTGATATCGTCTTTGGTGAAGTAATGCGGTTCGCCTGTGTTCGCATTGCATGCGACCACAGTAAGCGTGGCGGGGTTATCCCTCAGCGCTTCATAGTCAAGGGGATATTCCCCATCATGGTTTGACAGTCCGCTGTAGATATAGTCAAGGTTGATAAAATCGCGCTGGCTGAGCATATTGTGGAAGCTGGCATACTGGCTTCGGAAGGAATACTCGGTGTAGAACCGGAGATTCCTGCGGTACTGGCCTGACAGATAGCTTGCCATATCTGCGCTCCCTGCAGATACGCCGTAGCAGCGGTCAAAATGGATATTATGCTCCAGGCAGGCATCGAGCACCCCAGTACCGAAGATAGAACGGAACCCTCCGCCGACATCAATCACGCCTACCGTGGCAGACGCATCTTCTGCGGAGGGGGAGCCCTGTACCGCAGGGTCTGCACGTACCTGCCGCTGCCTGTCCATATCCATATCCATCAGATAATAGCCTGCCGTTTCTCTTTCCGCAGGCCTCAGCCCATAAGGCTGGGGTCAGGCTGCCCGTAATTGGGGTCATCAGGGATATTGGCGGCTTTGACGTAATCGTTCATGAAACTGGTCAGTATAGGCAGAGTATACGCGCCATACCATGTATCGTATGTACGGCCGCCAACCGTCCTTCTGGTGAACGAGACCGGCCTTTCCATATTTCCCATAGTGGTATAGGCGGCAACGCCATTGGTGAAGATAACCGAATCCATATACTTGTCTTCTGCTGTCCCTGTTTTTGCAAAAGTCTTGCGTCCGCCGGCCAGCTGGGCATCCTTCGCAACTCCCTGAGTGACATCCTTATTGAGGATATAGGCGGTCGTCTGGGCAACTTCCTTGGAAATAGCCTGCTTGCAGCCTGCACTCGGGACCGCAAGCTCGCGGCCGTTCTTGGTGACCTTCGTTATGGCGATAGGGTCGCAGCGCACGCCATTCGCAGCTATGGTTGCATAGACGTTAGCCATGGTCAGCGGGGAGGCGTTGAGTGCGCCGATGATCATAGGGACCTGCATCTGCTTTTCAAGGTCGCTTTCGTTGATTGCAGAATTATGGTAGCCAAGGGTCTGTGCTGTCTTTGTGATAGCGCACAGGCCGATCTTCTGGGCCATTGCTGCCTGTGTGGTGTTATGCGACATGATCAGGCCATTATATGGCGTTTCAGGGTTGACTGTCCCGCCCCCTGAATTCTGGACGCTCCATACACCCGATTTTACCGGGGCACATGGGAACGTCTTCAGGGGATAAGCGGTAGAAGTGCGCAGGGATTCCATAGCTTTATGCCCGTTGGACAGCCAGGAAACCATGTTGATAGGTTTGAAAGTGGAGCCGGTCTGTACACCTATGCCTCCGCCGTCTATCTGGTCAACAGCATAGTTGATGGCGGTACTTGTACCCCCGGCATTAGTCTCAACACTATATGTACGGTTTTGCGCTATGGCAAGGACTTTTCCGGTACCCGGCTGGACAGCTGCCATAACAGCCTCGAACCCTGACTTGTCGTCTTCGGGCACTACTTTGCGCACGGCCGCATTCGCCGCATCCTCGGCATTGACATCCATAGTGGTGACGATATTCAGCCCTCCTGCGTACAGGAGCCTGCGCCGTTCTGTACGTGTTTTCCCAAAGGCAGGGGAGTTCAGTATGCGGTGGACCACATAGTCACAGAAGTATGCTGCACCGCCTGCGGCCTGGCAGCCGACGCGGATATCTTTGATTTTAAGGACGCTCTGAAGGGGGACAGCTTTGTATTTTGCAGCCTCCTGCTGTGAGATGAAACGGCTGCGCACCATGAGGTCCAGCACGATATTACGCTGTTCCTGGGCATTCTGGACATTAACGGTAGGATCGTATTTCGTAGGGTTTTTGGTGATGGACGCTATTGTTGCCGCTTCGCCGGCATCAAGGTCAGCGGCGCTTTTGGAAAAGTAATGCTGTGCTGCCGTTTCCACGCCAAATGTATTGACCCCGAACTGGGCTATATTCAGATAGCCCTGGAGGATGTCTGCTTTGGAATATTTTTTCTCGATCTGGAGGGCCAGGAGCATTTCCCGTATTTTACGGGCGATGGTATCTTCCTGGGCATGGTACGCTTCAATAGGGTCATTATCTGCCTGGGCCTGGGCTATAAGCATATTTTTGACGTACTGCTGTGTCAGAGTGGATCCGCCCTGGGTCCCGCCGCCCTTATGCACATAGGTCTGCAGGAAGGCCCTTAAAATACCTGTAGGGTCGACCCCGGAATGTTCGAAGAACCGGCGGTCTTCGCGCGCTACCACTGCCTGCTGCATGACCTTGGATACTTTGCTCAGGGGGACGTTTATGCGGTTCTGGTCGTAGAACGTAGCGATCAGGGTCGTACCGTCCGAAGCGTACATGCGTGACTGCTGAGGCAGGTCAGACAGGCTGAACGTAACATTATCCGTGGTAGAGAGTGTGGGTGTCAGCTTTTTGACTGTATCCGAAGCCATAAGGGCTCCGGGCAGCAGGAAACCGGAAGCGATGATTCCGCCTGCGACGCAGAAAATGACGTAGGCCAGAATAAGCGTAGTGATACGTTTAAAATCTTTTTTGGGTTTTTCAGCTGGCATACTTCTATTCTAAGGATAAGTATCTACCAGGGCAAGGCGGTGCGCAGGCCGTTCACGCGGTCCGCATAAGCAGGGTCCGGCTGTGCCGTGCCGTGCCGGGCTGGAAATCAGTGCTGGGAACGCAGTATCAGCTTCCCCGGGCTGTAGATGATGATAGCCCGCCCGTCGCGTGCGATCCAGCCGCGGTTCGTAAAATCCATAAGGGCTTTGTTGACTGTTTCGCGGGATGTGCCTACAAGTTGTGCAAGTTCTCCCTGGGTGAGGTCGTGGGGGACCAGGAGCCCTTTTTCCGTAGGCTCGCCGAAACGGCGGGCAAGGTCTATAAGCGTTTTTGCCAGGCGTGCGGGGACGTCCATGAAAACGAAGTCGCTTATACGCTCATTGTTGCGGCGCATGCGGCGCGCCAGCACCTGCAGCATGCTGACTGCCACACCGGGATGGTCATTGAGCCATTTCAGGAGGGATTCATGCGAGAGCGAGACGCCGGCCGTACTGTCCTGCATTGCCACAGCAGAAGCGGTACGCGGCCCTCCCAGGGGATCGAAAACGGGGATTTCGCCGAGTACTTCCCCCGGGCCGTGGATGCTCAGGAGCTGTATCCGTCCGTCATGCGATTCGCGGATCAGCTTGACGCGGCCACTTTCAAGGATGAACATACGGTTGTCGGTAGCACCTTCGCGGAAAATGAAATCGCCTTTGTTGAAAACCCACTGATGCAGATGCGGGATCAGCTGGTCTACTTCTGAAGGCTTGACGTGTTTGAAAAGGGCAGTGTGGAGCAGGATTATTTCAGGATCGATATTGGTGTGAGCCCTGTGCAGCTCTGGAGTATCCATCTGAATTCCTGTTCTACGTGCCGCCATTGCGCATATCTGCAAGCTGACACCACTATACTATGCATATGTGATGACCGGCCCTATAATGGGTGGTGATGGATCGTACTACTGATATTAGTGATTCTTATAGGCCGCGGACGGTTATCGTTATGCCTACATATAACGAAAAGGATAACCTCCCGCATACTCTTGAGGGTATATTCCGGTATTGCCCGTATGCCCATATCCTTGTGGTGGATGATTCGTCCCCGGATGGTACAGGGCAGCTGGCAGAAAAAATGGCGCAGCAGGACAGGCGCATCTTCGTTATCCACAGGTCCATCAAGCGCGGGCTGGGGCCGGCATATATCGCGGGTTTTGAATGGGCGCTCCTGCATGATTACGAGATCGTCTGTGAAATGGATATGGATGGGTCTCACCGCCCTGAAGACCTTAAGCGTGTGCTTAACGGGCTCAGCTCCCATCCTGAGGCAGACCTGTGCATAGGCTCGCGCAGGGTTCCGGGCGGCGGGACTGAGAACTGGCCGTGGTACCGTGACGCTATTTCCAGATGCGGCTCTGCATATGCCCGCACTGTGCTGGGGCTTTCTACCCGGGACGCTACTGCCGGTTTCAGGGCATACCGCGCTGCTGCCCTGCAGCGCCTGCACCTTGATAAGATACAGGCGAACGGGTATGTTTTCCAGGTAGATATGACCCGGCGTGTGGAGTACTCCGGAGGGAAGGTCGTTGAAGTCCCGATCCTGTTTGTTGAGCGTACGCACGGCAGGTCAAAGATGGATACAGGCATAGTTATTGAAGCCATGTGGCGTGTTACTGCGTGGGGGATATCCAGGCTTTTTGGTGTGCGCCGCATACCCGGCAGCAACCGCCTCCGGTAACCCTTTGTTCCCATATCCCTGCATCTTTTATGTGCGTATGATTCGGTATTCTTTCGTTTTTGTGCGATAATGTCCGTATGATCCCGACACAGCGCCAGCAGTCCCTACTTTCTGAACTCCATGAGAAGGGCGCTGTGCGCGTCAGTGAACTGTCCATACAGCTTGGCGTGTCTCCCATGACTGTCCGGAGGGATATAGAAGACCTTGCCGGGAAAGGGCTGCTGAAGCGTGTGCATGGAGGGGCTGTGTCTGCCAGCACCCTTCTGGCCGAGCCGCTGTTTTCTGTAAAATCACGCATGGAAACAGCCGTCAAACAGGAGATAGCGGCAAAGGCTGTGGAGTATGTGGCGCCCGGTGATGTTATTGCTGTCGGGGGAGGGAGCACGACTTATGCTTTTGCGCAATGCCTTCTGGAAAGCAAACGCTGCGAAGGGGTGACTATCCTGACGAATTCCATACCTGTTGCACAGCTTGCCCATTCTGCCGATGCGTCCGGCTCTGTTGAAGTGATCATGACAGGCGGGGCCGTTACCCGGTCCAATTCGCTGGTCGGCCCTATTGCCGATAAAGTCATCCGGGGCTTGAGGGTAAATACCCTGTTTACAGGTGCCCACTCGGTTTCGCTTCCCCGCGGGTTCCTTACCCCCAATTCGCTGGAAGCTGCTACCAACTCTGCTTTGATATCTATTGCTGACCTGTGCATCGCCCTGGTGGACCACACAAAGTGGGACAGTACGTCGCTGTCGCTTTTTGCTGATTTCTCACAGATAGATACTGTTATTACCGATTCGGCGCTGAGCGGGCCGCGCCGGAAGCAGACGCGCAGCCTGGTGAAGCATCTTGTGACTGTCTGAAACCGTCTGAACAGGGCGGCTGCATTCTGAGAAGCCGGTTATTTATGTTAGAAAATGTTCGATTTTAATAAAAACGAACAAAATCTAACATTGCTGATACCATAAATCATGAAAGCATGACATACAACAGCAGAGCAGGCAAACAGCGCCTGTAAACACTGCGGGGAAAGGGCTGTGAGCAGTCCTGCAGAAGCAGCAAAAGGAGCATGATGGCTATATTTATGCACTATACGCCGGGGGAATATGCACAGAGGCATATCCGCATCACTGGGACAGAGCTGTCTGACGGGCGGCAGTTCTTTTATCTGGACGATACCCCGGAGTATGTCTCAGGGGAGAAGGTGCGCGAACTCAAGGACCCCAGGGATCTTGCCAACCGTTTCGAACCCGGCGTTGACGGCGAGGGGAACCCCATACCGGTGCAGGCGCCTCAGATGCGCCGGGACCCGCTGACCGGGGACTGGATACCTATGGCGACTGCGCGCATGAACCGCCCGATCACGGCCGGGCCCGGGGCTACTGCCACCGGGAATCCCCTTGCTGCCCGGAATCCGGGTGACCCCTATCAGGATGGCGAGGTGCCGGATACGGATTATGACGTAGTGGTTTTTGAAAACCGTTTCCCTTCAATGAACCGCATCCCGGGCGTGAAGGATGAAACGGTGTATGTGGACGGCAACCCGTTATGGCCCCAGCGCCCGGCCGTAGGGCGGTGCGAAGTAGTATGCTTCGATCCGAAAGAGGACTCCCTCCCTGCTGACCTTCCTGTTTCCCGGCTTCGCACTGTAGTAGAAGCGTGGGCTTTCAGGACAGCTGAAATATCAGCAATGGAGGGTATTGAGCAGATATTCCCCTTTGAAAACCATGGGCAGGAGATCGGCGTATCGCTGGCGCATCCCCACGGGCAGATATACTGTTTCCCGTTTGTGGCCCCGCGCCTTGAACAGGAGCTTCAGCATACGGAAGCCTACCGCAGCAGGACAGGGGGCAACCTTCTGCGCGATATCCTTAAAGGGGAAGTCGATGCGGGCGGGCGTATCGTCATGCGCAACAGCACGTGGATCGCCTATGTCCCCGCTGCTGCCCGGTGGCCTCTGGAAGTGCATGTGCAGCCAGTACGGGACGGCATATTTACCCTTGACCAGCTCAATGATAATGAACGCTGGGGGCTGGCACAGATGTATTCTGCACTCCTTAAGCGCGGCAACATGTTTTTTGATACAGGCAATGGCGAAGGCATGGATCTGCCTTATATTGCCGCATGGCACCAGGCCCCTGTCCGCGACAGGCGCCGCAGCAGCTATCGCCTTAACCTGCAGTTCTTCTCCTTCCGCCGTGCTGCTAATAAGATCAAGTATCTGGCCGGTTCTGAATCCGGTATGGCTGCATGGATATCTGATACGACGCCTGAAAAAATTGCTGCGCGCTTCCACGAGCTTGGTGATACGGATATTGATAAATAACAGCCGGAAGTCAGCGGCATGCTGCGGGCAGACTCCGGTGCAGCAGTACTGATATAGATATGGACTATGAAGGGAAATTATGATGGCACAGGACAGGGATATAAGATTCATTGAGGCGATAACAGACGCCGACGGCGCGCATAAGGCATGGGAGCTGTTCAGCCGCACGTTTGGATTTGAGCCGTCAGGCGTGTGGGCAGCGCCGGGACGGGTCAACCTGATCGGAGAGCATACGGATTACAATGCAGGCCTGTGCCTCCCGATCGCTTTGCCGCATCGCACTTTTATCGCGCTGGCTTCCAGGCAGGATACGCAGGTACGTGCAGTGTCTGCCGTCAGGCCGGATTCCGTAGCGGAAGCTGAACTTGAGGGGCTTAATGCCGGGGGAGTGGAAGGATGGGCTGCCTATCCGGCAGGTGTGGCATGGGCTATGCGTGAACATGGCATGGCTGTCAGAGGTTTTGATGCGGCATTTGTATCATGCATCCCTCTGGGGTCGGGGCTGAGCTCTTCCGCCGCTATGACATGTTCCACAGCCCTGGCGCTTGACGATGTTTATGGCCTCGGTTTCGGAAGTACGGATGAAGGCAGGGTCACTCTGATCTCTATGGCGATTGCTTCAGAAAACGACATGGCTGGTGCCAGTACCGGAGGGCTGGATCAGAACGCTTCGATGCGCTGCCAGCCGGGCAAGGCCCTGCTCCTTGACTGCCGGCCCGGGCTGTCTGCGTTGGAGAATGTGTCCCAGCAGGATTTTGACCTGGCCGCGTACGGGCTTGAACTCCTTGTAGTCGATACCTGTGCCCCGCATCAGCTTAATGACGGGCAGTATGCTGCGCGCCGTAAAACATGTGAGGAAGCCGCCGCAGAACTTGGAGTGCAGAACCTCCGCCAGGCTGCTGACCAAATTGCGGATGCTTCCCAGAGTGATGCAGACAGGAAACGGGAGGGCCTGGACCGTGTGCTTGCCGGGCTTTCCGACCCTACGGAAATAAAACGTGTGCGCCATGTGATAACTGAGATATGGCGTGTGGGGGATTTCGCCGAGGCATTCGTCTCCGGAGATATCCGCACTGCCGGCAGCCTTTTCAATGCTTCACATGATTCTCTGCGCTACGACTACGAAGTGACTGTGCCGGAACTGGATACTGCAGTGGAAGTAGCCCGCAGCAATGGAGCATATGGCGCACGCATGACCGGCGGCGGTTTCGGCGGCTCCATTATCGCGCTTGTTGATAAAGGCCGGTCCAGGCAGCTGGCAGAAAAAATAGCGGAAGCATTCTCTGCCAAAGGGTTCCGGCAGCCGCAGGCACTTACCTCAGTAGCATCCCGTGCAGCTGAACGTGTAGCTTAAAGGGTATCAAGCTCCTCGTCAATTTCGGCAATATGCCTGGCGTGGGGGCGCCATACCGGTATCCCGTGTGTTACGACGAGTGAAGGGTTATTGAGCGTACGGAGGTTTTCGAGCGGATTCCCCTCAGTAACAAGGAGGTCTGCAGACAGCCCTTCATCCAGTGATCCCGTAACATCGCTGATATTAAGGATTTCTGCGTTTTCTGTCGTTGCGGCGTAAATTGCCTGGGCTGGGGTCATGCCTGTATAGCGCACGAGGAAATCCAGTTCACGCCAGGTATTGTACTGCGTCACATAAGGCATTGCGGCATCAGTCCCCACGCCTATATGAAGGTTTTTTGCCACAGCTTCGCGGTATCCGGCAAGCATATGCTCTGCGATACGTTCCGCATTAGCGCGCGCAGTATCATTTATACCGATTTTATCCTGGTCAAGGGAAACCATTGCCAGAATAGTGGAAAGGGTCGGTATCAGGGCGCTGTACCCCTTCAGCGAACCCGGATTGTGCCGGAATAGGGCAACGGCTTCCTTATCGAGGTCAGAGCCGTGCTCAATAGTATCGACACCTGCCCGCAAAGCAGCTTTGACCCCCTCAAGGCTCTGGGCGTGTGCCGCGACGATGACCCCTGCTTTATGGGCTTCTGTGCAGATGATCCTCATAAGGCTTTCGCTCATCTGAGGGCGCCCGGCTTCATCAGCCTCCTGCGAATCAATCACACCGCCAGTCGCAGCGATCTTAACAGCATTGGCCCCGTTGCCAAGCAATATATGCACATTGGCGAGGGCGCTCTCCTCATCGGGGCATTCCAGTGCGATCAGCGGTGCGCCATGTCCGCCGGGCGCAGACAGGAGGGGCCCTGAAGCCAGGATCCTGGGGCCTGTAACTGTGCCATCCTGGATATCGTCCCTCAGATCCGCTGAATCGTAAGCTATATCACCTAAAGTCCGCACTGTAGTAACGCCGGAAAGGAGCTGCTGCCGGATATTGTACCGTGTCAGCCTGCGTATCATCGCCCGCCCTAAAACCGTAGCAGTAAAATGCTTAAGGGTTTTTTGCGGACTTTTATCCCCCATATTCGATGAGAGACGCCTGCCGCTGCCAAATACGTGGACGTGCGCATTGATAAGCCCGGGCATAATGTAGCGGCCCTGTGCATCAATGGACCTGCAGCCGGCCGGGATATTCTTCATCCTAGCAGTATCTGAGCTGGGGAAAACAGCTTCGATAGTACCGTCTTCCGATATGACGACACTCATATCATTATCAACAGACCCTTCTTTCATCCCCAGCCCGTCAATACCCTTGCGGGTGCGGATAATATTGGCATGGTGGATAGCAAAAGGGACATGTTCCGCGGAGGCTCTGCATGCGGGCTTGCACTCAGGGAACCTGGCGCGCAGGGAACCAATGATCCCTGAAGCTGTAGAGCCCAGGCCGCTGAGCATATGGGATGCAGACCGCCTGCCGGAGGTACCATTCTCTGTCATAATAATCCTGTGCCTTTCTGCGGCAGCCCTTTCTGCCGCGTACAAAAGATGGGATGGCTGCACCCTATTGTACAGGATCGCCTTATAGTTTGCTAACCCCTGTCCGGCTTTTATCCGGGATCCCGCCGGCTGCCGGGGCGCCTGATACCCTGCTGCTTCCTTTGAACCCCAATTGCCGCCATGCTTCATACAAAGCGATAGAAGCACAGTTGGCAAGATTGAGGCTGCGCAGGCTTGGCCGCATAGGGAGCCTGACCTGCCTGTAGACGTGTTCCCCGGCCATGATATCCATAGGGTCGGGGATATCCCCCGGCTCAGGGCCAAAAAGCAGGATATCCGTCGGCCTGTACTCAACCTCTGTGTACAGTCCATCCGCCTGTGCGGTAAACGATATAATGCGTGATCCCGGCATAGAGCTGACAAGATTCTCGAAATCGGGATGGATAACAACGTGCGCCATATCGTGGTAATCAAGGCCGGCCCGCCGCAGCTTCGTATTCCTGAGATTGAAACCGAGCGGTTCCACCAGATGGAGTACAGAACCGGTCACCGCACATAAACGGATCGCGGAACCGGTATTGCCCGGGATGCGGGGGGAGTAGAAACATAAATGGGGTACAGCGGTTTCCTTAAGGCCCGCCTCATGCGGCTGCAGCATGGCATCTGTGACATTTACAGGGTTCCCGTGTGCGTCGGTAATAAGCTCATCCGGCCCGTAGGAAGGTTTACGGTACCCGTATTCAAACATTGCTGTCACACCCTGGGGGACCGGCGGCACGGCTCTACCATTACCCGGTTCCGTCCCCTGTCCCGGTTCTGTGCGCTGGCGTTTCGTATTATCGCTCATATTTGCAACAATAAAGATGATGACCGACAGCGTGCATTTATCCAGCCAGCAGGGCCCCGGTACGGCAGATGGAGGGACCGCATCAGACGAAGCAGCCATCAGTGCATACCGTGCACTGGCGCGGTGGTGGGGCAGTAATGCGCGAGATTTCCCCTGGCGTTTTGGGAAAACTACCCCGTGGGGGATACTTGTTTCCGAAGTCATGAGCCAGCAGACCCCTATGTCCCGTGTCCTGCCTTACTGGGAAAAGTGGATGGGGATGTGGCCGGACCCTCAGGCGGTGTCCGAAGCTTCCACTGCAGAGATTATTTCTGCCTGGGGGCATTTAGGGTATCCACGGCGTGCGCTGCGGCTGCAGGAATGTGCACGTACACTTGTCAGGGACTGCGGCGGCAGGCTCCCGGCATCATATGATGGGCTGACGGCGCTCCCCGGGATCGGGGATTACACGGCAAGCGCAGTCCTGTCATTTGCCTTCGGGATCCGTATACCTGTTATTGATACCAATATCCGGCGTGTCCTGGTCCGTGTATTTGACGGTGCTGAATCTACGGGAGGCGCTGCGGGTACGCATGACAGGGAGCTCGCCGCTAAGGTGCTGCCGGCCGGGAGCCATCAGTCAGTTGTGTGGAACCAGTCGGTAATGGAGCTTGGCGCTGTCGTATGTACAGCGAAAAAACCGCGCTGTGCAGTATGCCCGTTGAACAGCCTGTGCAGATTCTATGCAGCCGGGCTTCCGGGGCTCGGGCAGAAGCCCACCCGTCCACGGCAGAAGTTCAGGGGGACGAACCGGTATGTGCGGGGGCTGATCCTTAAAGCCCTGCGTGAGGCAGAAGCAGAAACAAGTCCCGGTACAGCTGCAGGCACGCAGCGCCGGAACCGCTCTGTCCCTTATTCCGAGCTTAAATCTTTGTGGAACGATACAGTGCAGCTGGATGGATGCATCGCCTCATTGGATGAAGACGGGTTGATAGTTATCAATAAGGACCATTCGGTGTCTTTGCCCCGGTAGCCTGCCTGCCGGTGCGCACAGGAGTCCGTACCGCAATCCTTCCAATTCCGGAAGCAGGGGATATGCGGCATGTCCCTGTGCCTCCATGTGGAATGGCTGTAAGTATTCCCGCAGGATACGGTTTTCTCGGTATTTTCGCATAAACTGGTATGTATGGCGACGTGGAAAGATTCAACACATTCAGCATGGCAGAGCGGCTCGGGTCCGGGACGCACTTCAAGGGGACGTTCACAAGGCTCCGGGCGCAGGCTGTCTAAAGCTGAGATGCGGAGGGTCTATCTGCGGCGCCGGATCATAGCTGTTATTGTCCTGGCAGCGGTTATTGCCGCAGCAGTATGGGGCGGGGTGGCAATAGCACGGACACTGTCGAGGCGGCACAGTGCGGCATCAACGGTACAGGAAGCAAAACCGCGGGCTTCTTCGTCTGCTGTATCTGAGGGGCAGTCAGTACACCGTACAGAGAAAAGCAGGCTTTCCGGTATCCCCGACTGCACGGCATCTGATCTGGAATTAAGCCTCAGCGTGCAGCAGAGCACGGTGGAATCCGGCGGGACGGCAGTTTTCAGTGTAAGCGTAGCCCACAAAGGGCAGAGGGACTGCCTTATTGATGCAGCGAACGGTTCAAGGGTCCTCGCTGTTGTATCGGGCAATACGGTCGTGTGGCGCTCTGATATATGCGAGAGCAGCGCCAGGATGCTGCTGATGACAGATAAAGATGTGGATACCCAAAAAATAAGCTGGGGTACAAAAGCTGCCCAGTCGTCCTGCAAGCCCGACAGCGCACTGGAAAATGTGCAGCCGGGGACATATACCGCATACACATATATCAAAGATGACCCGTCAATACGGTCAGCAAAAGTCCCTGTGATTGTTACGCAGCCTGCGGCACCGGCACCTTCTTCTGAACCCAGTGCGTCGGACAGCCCTGCACAGGATAATGGTACCGGACAGGGGAATTCAGATAACCGGCAGTAATGGAATGCCGGGTAGACGGTCAGATACCCAGCTGTGCGAGTGCTTCAGAGGCTGACGATACTTCGATAAAGTCCATGCCGTCTACCTGTTTCCAGGGCGATCCTTTCCGATGGCGCGGGATGACGGCTGCGGTGAACCCCATGCGTGCAGCTTCGCGCAGACGGTTTGCCATACGGGTAACGGGGCGTATCTGCCCGGTCAGTGATATTTCGCCTATACATACGGTAGTACGGGGAACGGGGACCCCCTTTGCCGCGCTTGCAAGGGCGGCGGCAATAGCCAGATCGCAGGCCGGTTCCCGCGCAGATCCGCCTGCGATAGTCGATACATAGATGTCATTATTCAGCAGGGATATTTTTGCATGCCTGTGCAGTACTGCTATGATCATTGCCAGGCGGTTGTAGTCGATCCCGTTCGTTGCCCTGCGCGGGGAAGGAAGGACGGAAGATGTGGCCAGTGCCTGTATCTCAATGGGAAGGCTCCTGTGTCCGTCAACAATGAATGTCACGCATGTGCCTGCCGGGGTTTCTTCCGAATCGCTCACAAACAGGCTGCTCGGGTCGGAAACTTCTTCTATCCCTTCGCCGCTCATATCGAAACAGCCTACTTCATCTGTCGGGCCGAAACGGTTTTTCAGACTGCGCAGGAGACGCAGTGCTGTCTGGCTGTCGCCTTCAAACTGGCATACCACGTCTACAAGATGCTCAAGGGTGCGCGGGCCTGCGATAGAGCCGTCTTTGGTCACATGCCCGACCAGGAGTATGGGGATATCCAGCGTTTTTGCACATTCGATAACTGAAGCTGCCACTTCACGCACCTGGGTATTCCCTCCGAGGATGCCATCAGTATCTGCGCTTGATATAGTCTGGACCGAATCAACGATAGCCAGTGCAGGTTTTTCCTGTTCGATGAGGGCAGTAACGGTCCCCAGGTCAGTGGTAGAGGCCAGGAGGAGGTTGCTGACAACAGTCCCGATGCGCCGTGCCCGCATGCGTATCTGCCCCAGGGATTCTTCCCCGGAAATATAAAGGACCTTTTTGCCGGTACTGTACAGCGACTGTGCAATATTCCCTGCTGTTTCCAGCAGGAGCGTCGATTTGCCGATCCCTGGTTCCCCGGCCAGCAGGATCACAGCGCCGGGCACGATGCCGCCTCCAAGGACGCGGTCAAATTCGGTGAAGCCGGTGGGTATGCGGATAACATCCTCCAGGCCTGTATCCGTAACGGGGCGCAGTATGCTGCCTTTTTCGGCATCTGTAAGCATAGGCCGTGTGCCGCTGCCTGAGCGGGGAGAGGCCTTGATTTTGGGTTCATGGAACTCTTCTATAGTGCCCCATTCGCCGCAGCTGGGACATCTCCCATACCATTTTGAGCCGTTCCATCCGCATTCCGAGCAGACGTACTGTGGTGCAGTTTTCGCCATAGTCTGCACGCTACTGATGTATAAAGACATTCCGGCGGCAAAAGGGGCGGGCTATGCAGAAACCCTGCTGCAGAGTCCCGAATGCGTGCGAAAATAAAAGGTATGAGTAACGAGCAGCAAGACAGCAGCCCTTTTGAAGGCATGGCTATGCGCGGGCAGACGGCGCAGGAAGGCCATAGCCGGAATGAAGCCGCCCGGCAGGACAGCTATGACAGCCAGACACGCTCGGGGAAAGGCTTTTCAGGGGATTCTTTGGGAAATAAGTCACAGGAAGGTTCCAGCCGCAGCACTGATGGCGACGGCGTTTCCGGCAGTGATGCAGATGCCCAGTCCCGCCATGTATCCCACCGGAACAGGGTCATTGTCCTTGTTGCCGCTATAGTGATCGTTGTCCTTGCTGTACTGAGCGCATTCGTATGGCCGGGCTGGGCGCTGAAAAAAAGCGGTGTGATTGGCGGCGGCTCCAGGCCTGCTTCTTCCGCTGCTGTAACCCCTACAGTTCCGGCTAAAGCATTGCCTGACGGTTCTTCCGTGCTGGTAAAGACTGTGCTTCCCGATACTGCCGGGGCGTATGCTCGCCAGAGTGTTGAAAAAACAACGGATTGGGAGTCTTCCCAGCCGATCGAAGAATATAAGGCAGTCTATTCGAATGGGCAGGCAGGCCAGGATATAACTGTCACAGTTGCCCAGTGGTCTACGTCCGATTATGCCCTCAAACAGTATCAGAGCCTGACGGGCCAGCTTAAAGGAACGCAGATCGCCCAGGGGAATGTGTCTGTCAACGGTGCCCAGACCGGCTCTTATATTGCCCGTGAGGATCAGAAAAATACCCGGAATGCGGTTGTTATTGAGCAGAACTCTTCTGTGCTGTTCCAGCTGTCGGGTCCGAAAGCCCAGATGACTGATTTCTTCGATAAGTTTGGGTACTGACGGAAAACAGCATGCAGGCAGCCCTGCCCGCCATGTGGACTGCTGGAATAGTGCGGATGGGCTCAGGCCGTGTGTTCTGCTGCAGTGCGCGTGTCCGCCAACAGGAGTAGGATACTGAAAGTTGTGTCAAATAGGAAACGGAGGCTCTGATGGGTTCTGTCATCAAGAAGCGTCGCAAGCGGATGAGCAAAAAGAAGCACCGCAAAATGCTGCGTAAGACTCGTCACCAGCGTAAGTAGTGTGGGCGCCTGAAGGCGCTTTTGCCTTCTTTCAACAGACGGTTTTATATGGATGATGCCCCTCCGCAGAGGGGCATCATCCATTATTTATATAACCGCTGTGTACGCGGTATCAGGCTTTATCCGGATTCTGCATGACCCGCGGGCCGGCAGGATCGCCTACGATAACAGTATCCACCATATTGAGGAAAAGCCCGTGCTCTACGACGCCGACCGTAGTGATAAGGTCCCCGGCAAGCTCCTTCGGGTTCTCAATACGTCCAAGATGAAGGTCAACAATATAGTTTTTTTCATCGGTACGGACCGGTTCCCCCTGGGCATCGAGCCGGAGTACGGGCTTATATCCGCGCTTTTTGAACTGTGCAATCACGTGGCCTGCCCCGAAGGGGATAACTTCTACGGGCAGAGGAAACGCGCCTATCGTGTCAACAACTTTGGACTGGTCAACGATCCATACGATTTTATTGGAATTGACGGCAACGATCTTTTCCCACAGGAGTGCTGCGCCGCCGCCTTTGATGCCGTTGAAATCCTTATCCACTTCATCGGCACCGTCAATAGTGATATCGATATGGTCTGCATCATCAATATCGATGATTTTTATCCCATAGCCTTCAGCCTGCTCCTGTGTGCGGCGCGATGTCGTTACACCGGTGAATTTAAGGCCTTCTTCCTGTGTCCGGCGGCCCAGTTCATCCACGAGGAATTTTACAGTGGAACCGGTGCCGAGGCCGGCAACCATACCGTCCCGGATCAGTTGTGCCGCTTCTATACCGGCTGCTTTCTTCAGTTTATCCTGTGTTTCTTTATCCATAGTGCTCCTTTGGAATCGTATTATGGTCAGTATGCGGTTACCGTTCTTATGCGGGGCTGAGTCCCGGCGAAGCCTGCTTCATGTCCTACAGCAGGCCCTGTGTTTCTCGGGTCTCTGCGCTGTCGCGTCCTGCAGCCGCTAGAACAAGGTATTCTGCCTGCCATTATCCCAAGTACCATCGTCAATGCGGCGGATAGTTTCGTCGAGTTTCGCTGCAGCGCTGTCCATACGCTCATATGAATCTTTGAGGCGCTCGGCAGCAGCGTTGAACTGCCGTGTTGCAGCGGCAAATGAGTCAATGATCTCTCTGACCAGTGCCTCGCTGTCTTCTGTGCTTATGGGGGAGTTCCCTTTTATGGAAGCGCTTTCTGCAGAAGAGGTGCCGGCGCTGTTGGCAGAAAGACGGGTATCGGGTGCAGCAGATCCCGTATCTGGTACCTGTGCAGCATTTTCAGGCATATGTATCCCGCTGCCGTACTCAGAGCTGATCAGGGACTGCCAGCCTTCGTAGGGGAGATATCCGTCGGCGTTTCCTGTACGGCATTTTTCAGCGTAGCCGCGTGCCAGCCCGTCAACCTTCTCATTGTACGGGTTCCCTGCATGGCCTTTTACCCACTTGAATTTTACCGGCCCTCTGCGGTTTGTTATTTCGGCATCAATAGCCATGATAAGTTCAGAATTTTTTACAGGCTCATGCCTGGAATTTTTCCAGCCGTTCTTTTTCCAGCCGGCGACCCACGTTGTTGAACAGTTGATGGCGTACTGTGAATCTGTTTCGATAAGGAGGGGATACTCTCCCTGGTGTGTACGCAGGGCCTGCAGAACAGCACACAGTTCGCCTATCTGGTTTGTCCCGTTGGGAGCCCCTCCGCAGTCGCTGCTGCTGCCTGTTGAAGATGCGGGGGATGCGGAGCCGCTGCTATGCTCTGCCCATGCCCACCCCATAGGGCCGTTAGGGTTGGCCAGGGCGCTCCCATCAGTTGAAACGGTTACGGCTGCCTGTGTATCGGTTTCCATATGCTGCTTCCAGTCCACGATGCCTGCCGGCACCTGTCTATTTTCTGTTATGTGCTATTCTACCCGGCTCAGGCAACTGCGGATCCGGGGGATACCGCTGCATCAGCCTGGTGAAGGGATAACACGCATGACAGCCTGTTCTGGATATATATGTGTTATCATCAGTTGTGATGGTCTTGCTGTGCGGAGGTGCAGCAAGACGAAGCATGCCTGTTTTCTTATATTTCATTATATGAAGATATCAGATAGCCCTTCAGGCTGATTGCCGGGTTTCAGTTTCATTTTTTATCAGCAGTTTAGTTGCGGTGGCCGGAAGGATAGGATAATAGCCATCGGGAGTTAGTAATATGCCAGAAGAACAATATATGCATAAAGATATACAAGATATACATAGCAAAGACGGCAGGGCCCCTGTCCGGGATCTCGGGCAGTTTTCCGGACAGGCTGTCATGGAGCTGGATAATGTATCCCGCAGTTTCAATAAAGGTACAGTGCAGGCTGTCCGGGATGTTTCGTTTAAGCTGCATCCCGGCGAGATACTGGGCCTTATCGGCGTTAACGGTGCAGGCAAAACGACCACAGTTAAAATGTGTTCCACCCTGCTTGACCCCACATCAGGGCAGATACATGTTGCCGGGATAGATACCCACACATCGCCGCGGGAAGCCCGTTCCCATATAGGCCTTATGCTTGGCGGCAGCGGCGGTTTTTACCCGCGCTCAACGCTGAAGGATAACCTGCTGTTTTTCGCGGATCTGGCCGGCGTCAGTTCACGTGAGCGGCAGGCTGAAGTCCGCCGGACCCTTGAGCTTGTTTCACTCGGCGATATGGAAAACAGGAAAGCGTACGAACTGTCCCGCGGGCAGCGCCAGCGCCTGCATATCGCGAGGGCGCTTTTAGGCAGCCCGGAGCTGCTCCTGCTGGATGAGCCCACGACCGGCCTCGATCCCGATATTGCCCTGAAGATCCGCGGGCTCATACGGTCTGTGGCGGACAGCGGAGTGGGTATCCTGCTGACATCGCACTCTATGGAGGAAGCTGAGGAGCTCGCGGACCGCTTTGTGGTGATCGACCGCGGGGCTGTCCGCGTATCCGGCTCCCTTGATGACGTGGCGCGGTACGCGGATATATCCCGGACCACTACTTTTACCTTTACCCCGTCCGGCAGTTTCGGGCTGGACGATATCTCGCGGTTAGTGGATAACGACGGCTTTATTATGCACAGGGCAGTAGGCAGCCAGTGGCGTGTAACAGTCATGTGGCATTCTGCAGCGGCGGGAAGAGTTGCGCAGCGGTGTGGCGCAATTGCCAGCTGTGCATCTGCTGACGACCTTCTGACCCGTCCGGCGAATCTTGAGGACGCATTCCTTGCTATCGCCGAGATGGGACAGAGCCCGGCGGTATCGGCAGCATCTTCCGGAGAAAGGGGATAGAAGCATGAGGCTCCGCCGTTTTTTGCGCATTGCCGGGTTTGAACTCAGACAGTTCGCCGGCACAGGATATTTTGTGCAGACTGTAGTCGTTGCAACACTCAGTGCTTCAGTAGTCCAGCGTCTGGGTGTCATGGCATGGCACAGCAGCGCATACGAATGCTTCCTCCGTTCGGGGATGATCGGTATGTGGACTTCTTCCATATCGGCCGCGGGGATCATCGGTTTTGAACGGATGAAAGGTACCCTTGTGTACCTGGTCTCCGGCCGCCAGAACGCAGCTGTGACTCTGCTGGCGCTTGTGTCCAGTGTATCAACGTTCAGCCTGCTTGCTTTCCCAATATCATGCATAGTATGGCTTATCCCCGGGAATTCAGGGATCGCCCCCATGTTCCTTCTGCAGTGTCTGCCGCAGCTCGCAGCAGGTGTTATCCTGCTATGGGCGGCTACATTGTCCATCACGCTTTTCATGGCCCTGATATCGGTGATAACACCGCAGGCTCTGGTATTTGAGGGGCTTATCCTTGTCCCGGCACTGTTCTTTTCCGGTGTATTTGCTGTAAGTTCGCCGGTATACCAGGTGCTGGGATCCGGGGCAGTTTTTATCCTGCCAACCGCATCCGCTGCAAGGTTCCTGTATTCGTACAGATCGCCGCGTGCGATGCTTTCCGGAGGTATAACGTGTGCAGCTGTCACCGCAGTATGGATCGCTGCAGCAGCATTCACTGCACGGTATGCGTTCAGAGCTATGCGCCGTACCGGAACAATAGAGGTGATCTGATGGACAGGCTGCGTACCGTGATCCGGATAAGCCGCAGTGCTTCGGCAATATTGGCCACCAGGGCTTCTGCGATAGTGGGCATCATTATTATCCCGCTTTTTGATATCCTCTTTTCCCTCCTGTTAGGGTCAAGCCTCAATGCTGACAACCTTGTGCGTATAGGTTATGCGAGCGCCCTGCTGGGGATAGCTGTCACAACGATGTCATTTATGGACCAGAGCATCGTTTATGCACGGGCAGCCGGCGTACTCCAGGAAGTCATACAGCGCAGGAGGTTCGATACGGCCTACTGGGCAGGTATCTCGGCGACAGCCTGCGCAGCGGGGCTTGCGATGGGTATCATACCTTTTATTGGGGTGTTTGCTTTTGATACGCATCATAATACGGCTGCCCTGATGCTGTCCCTCGCCGCTGTCCCGGCAGCACTGGCCGTTGGGGCAGCATTAGGCCTGTTCACATCAGGTATTGGCCTGCTGCTTCCTGACCCGTATGCTGTATCAAATGCGGTCAGCATGCTCCTGCCTGTAACAGCGGGTACTGTAGTGCCGCTGCACTATTATCCGTGGGGAGTCGGCACAGTGCTCAGATTCTTCCCGGTATCTTCCATCATCCAGGCCGTTGCCGGCTCCGGTGCTTTTGTCCAAGCGGTGCTTATTGAGCTTATCCACACAGCGGTATGGGTTATGCTGGGCGCAGTGTGTATGGATATAGCCCGGCGCCGGCTGCGCAGCGGGAAGATCCCGGAGATACTGTAGTGCAATCAGGACAGGCTGGCGGGATCCCATTCCCTGCTGCCAGCCTATGTCCGTCTGTATCCCTCGGATACCTCTGTTTTACTGTCTTTATACCTGCCCGTCCTGCCCGCTTTCCCTGTTTTCAACGGCCTCTTCCTTTTCGACTGGCCCATTGTTTCCCTGCCTGCTTCCCTCCTGTCCGCTGACAAGTGCACTGTACTCTCCATACCCTTCTTCTTCCATATGGGAGAGGGGGATGAAACGCAGCGAAGCGGAATTGATGCAATACCGCACTCCGGAGAATTCCTGGGGTCCGTCATTGAATACATGCCCGAGGTGGATACCGCTGCTGACAGCAAGCACTTCGGTCCGTTCCCGTCCCGGGACCGTATAGTCAGCGCGCTCGGCAAGGGATCCCGGGCTGATCGGCCGTCCGAAAGCGGGCCATCCGCAGCCGGAATCATATTTCGCATCCGAAGCAAAAAGCGGTTCGCCGCTGACAATATCCACATAAATGCCCGGTTCAAAGGTTTCGTCGTAGGCGTTGGCAAAAGGCTGCTCAGTAGCCGCTTCCTGGGTAACGGCATACTGGAGGTCATCAAGCTCATAGATGCGGTCAATGTATTTCTGACGTTTCGATACCTGGGCGATTTTCATCGGATCAATATGGCAGTAGCCTCCGGGGTTCTTTTCAAGATAACCCTGATGATACGCTTCAGCAGGATAGAAGTTCTTCAGAGGGCTGATCTCTACCGCTGTTTTGTGCCCATGGCGTGCTTCCACCTGTGCATCCACTGCATGGAACACTGCCATATCGCTGGCGTATGAAGGGTTTGCAGGGTTGGAGTACAGCCCGGTACGGTATTGCCTGCCATGGTCATTGCCTTGCCGGTCCACGGAAAACGGATCGATAATATCATAAAAAAGCCGTGTCAGCGTTGTCAGGCTTACTATTGAGGGATCGTAAGACACTTCCACGGTTTCAGCGGCATCAGGCCTGCCGGAGCATACTTCTTCATAAGAAGGGCTGTCCGTTTTCGACTGGGCGTATCCTGCCCGTGTAGCTGTTACACCGCTGATGCGGCGGAAATATTCTTCAAGCCCCCAGAAGCAGCCGCCTGCAAAGTAGGCGACGGCTTCAGCGCTGTCCTGTGTGGTATCGGCAGTCTCTGTCATGCTGGCCCTCCGGCAGAATAAGATCTGTAAACTGTTATATTTGTGAAAAGATTACCCCGCAGAGGCGTCGGGCGCAATATGGACACGCGGGTTTTCACCCGCTGCGGTATAAGGGATATTTGGGACAGGCTGCAATCCGGCGGGCTGCAACATGCGGCTGAAACTGGTAGCACGAAGGTTGTACTATACACCATATAAATATATAGACAAAAGTAAATCATAAAACAACAGGAACAGAGATTATGGAGCTGCGCATTATTGCGCAACGGTTGCATGAAGCAATTGTTGAAGCAGGAGAACATGCTTTGCAGGTACAGATATCGCCGCGTACCTTCAGCACAAAGGAAAGTTTGCAGTCAGGCGCCGATCAGGGCAGCCAGCTTATAACGGCGTCAGTTGATGAAGATATTCTGACTTTTATGCGGCATAAGGTCGATTCTATCGGGCCGTTTGACGGTTACTGGGAGGAAGCCGGCAATGACCGGCATCCGGGAGGGCATTACTGGTCTATCGGAAAAGTCGATGGGGCCATTAATTTTGCCAGGGATATGGCCGAGTGGACTTTAACGCTGTCGCTTTTTGAGATCAATGATCAGGGCGTCGCCTACCCAATCCTGGGGATAGTCCATGCCCCGGCGCTGAATATCACATATCTTGCTGCGCGGGGCGAAGGCGCTATCCGTATCCGGCGCACGCCGTCCGGCGTCAAACGTGAACGTATTGTGCCAACAACGACAGCAGGTCTTAAAGGGTCTGTTGTAAGTTTCGGCATGTCATATTTTGCCCATGAATCCCGCAGGGCAATAGAAACAGTGGCCGCTATTGCCGGCATGCCTGCAGATATCAAGCGTATAGGGCCTACTTCGCTGGATCTGTGCAAAGTGGCCGACGGCACATATGATGCTTATTTTGAGCCTTCCCTCCATCATTGGGATATCCCTGCAGTGTCGGCCGGGAGCGTCGTAGTGTGGGAGTCCGGCGCCCGCCTGCGCCAATGGGATGATACTGAGATAAACTGGTACGCCAATAACAATATTGTTGCATCCAATGGGCTCCTTACCGATGAGCTGCAGCCGTATCTGGAGGTGTAATCATGGGGGTGCGGACCGGCATCCATAGGTTTGAGACCTCGCGCCTGACCCTGCGGCCCTGGAAAACCGATGACGAGGCGGAGGCATCTGAACTTTTCAGGTATGCCTCAAACCCTGCTGTCGGGGAGATGTGCGGCTGGGCACCGCATAAGAGTGCAGAGGAAAGTGCGCGGATAATCCGTGATATCCTGGATAATCCACATACTTTTGCGATTGTCCTTAAGGAAACGGGCAGGCCGATCGGGAGTATCGACTTCCACCCTGTATCGTCCGATACCCGCAGTTTCCTTGCGGAGGGTTTATGCAGCGGTGCCTCGGCAGGCGGGGAATTTGTGGAGGATATCCCTCGGGAAGGCGTATCGGCCCTGGGGGAGGTTGCAGCGCATCCGGACTGTGCGCGCGAACTCGGCTATTGGATCGGTGAGCCGTATTGGGGGAACGGCTTTGCTGCTGAAGCAGGTGAGGCTGTCAAAAGCCATTGCTTCGGCGGCTTGGGGCTGCGGGCTGTCCTGGCGCGGCATTTCGTGGGGAACCCTGCATCCGGCAGGGTTATGCAGAAGCTTGGTATGCGCAGGATCGGACGGATACATGATGTCCTGATGCCTCTTTTGCCTAGGAATGTCCGCCGTGATGAATTTGTATATGCGGTTGTGGAAGCATAGGCGGCTGCATAGCAACAGAAAATGCAGAAAACCCCGGGCGCATACCCGGGGCTGTATTATAAAGATCGCAAAAGATCCGATTACTTAGGCAACTGCCTTCTTGAGAAGGGAGCCGGCCTGGAGCTTTACACCATATCCTGCAGGGATCTTGATGGTCTCGCCAGTACGAGGATTGCGGCCGGTGCGGGCTGCACGCTTTACACGGGAAGCGGAAAGGACACCGGTAAGGCGAAGGCCTTCGCCGGACTCGAGAGATTCTACGAGGACTTCCTGGAAAGCATTGATAGCAGCCTCGGACTGTGCCTTGGTGAGGCTCGTCTTCTGGGCAATCTTTGCTACGAGATCAGACTTGTTGTATGCCATAATGGTTATACATCCTTTTTTATCAGGGAGTCAGGCAGGATGCCCGACTCAGCGGACACTTTAGATACTACCGTATTAAGTGGAAAAAAGCGACTTGAAAAGCCGAAAAACGCCTATTTTTCTTAAAATTAATGTGAAAATTACACATTTGTAACTTAATATCATCTGATAATTAAATCAAATCATGCTTATTGAGCCACTGCATGGCGAGCGCACCCAGCGGTATCCGCAGCCAGTATGTCATGACCCTGAACAGCAGGGTAGCGGATAATGCGATGCTGGAGGGTACCCCGATACCGGAAAATGCGAGGCTCAGCGCCGCCTCAATGGCTCCCAGCCCGCCGGGGGTAGGGACAGCGGAGCCGAGTGTGTTCGCGATGAGGAAAACGAATGTTGTTTCTATAGGATTGGCGGTGTATCCGAATGCGTTCAGGGCACACCAGAATGCCAGCCCTAAGCCAATATTCTGCAGGACTGACCCTGAGGCACAAACCAGGAGCTTTTTAGGCTGCGTAATAAGCGCCGCCAGTTCATGGCCGTACGATTTGATCGTCGGGATGAATTTTGACAGGATCAGTTTCCTTAAAGGCTTGATTGCCATGACCAGGGCGATGCAAAACCCTGCGATACCCAGGATTATGGCGATCGTCCCTGTGGGGATGACCCCCGACAGAGTAGTACGTCCGGTGAAAATGCCGATAATGATGAGCAGGAGGGTCGTCGTTGTTACCTGTATTGCTACGACTGCGCTCATTATTGCGGTTGCAGGGGTATTCTTGTATCCGGCTTTACGCAGATACTGCAGGTTGACAAAGGCCGGCCCTACCCCTGCCGGCATGGTGACCGCCGTGAACCCCTGCATGACCTGGGAAAGGAATAAAGGAGCCAGGTGCCGCTTGCCCTTATCGACAAAAACCCCCAATGACAGGGAAGTGGCTGCCCATGGGAGGACAGCACCGAGAGCGAAGCACAGCAGTGCCATCCATGGGTTGGCGCTGGAAACAGCCTTAGCCATTTCAGTCGGATTCAGCTGGCTGAATACCACTACAGCTGCAATAACAAGCAGGACGACGCCTACGAAATTACGTACATTGAAACGGGCGAGCGTAATAGTCTCTGTGTTTTCTGCCTCTTCTTCAGGGATCAGGGCGTTGATCCGGGTACGCAGGTCTTTGAGGGCGGAACGGCTCCATGAGGGGTCCTGCCGTGTTTCCAGGGGGATGGCCGCCCTCTGGATGAAGGGGACGAGAGTATATACATAGTCCCTGCCCCAGGCGGCGGCGGCGCAGGAAACAGTCCGCTGTACGCCGATCTTTACGGCAAAGGCTGCCAGGAGCTGGGCCCTGTCAAGGCTCACATTCGTAGAAGCGCTTGCGAAATCCCCGTTATCCCAGCCGGCGAGGATGAGATTGCCTCCATCGTCGCGCACCAGGTTGGCAGGGGTGATCCTGCGGTGCGTATATCCGCGTGAATTGGCCTTTTCCAGATATTCCATAGAGTTGATAACATCGCTGTCGGTGACGGAGCCCCAGTCGCATTCGTGGAGCTGGGAATCTTTATAGTATACGAGGATCCCGGATTCCTGGGCATCCGTTACACCGTAAGGGAGGATAGTTGCCAGCCTCGTATTGCGCAGCCCGAGGAGCATATCAAGATGATGGTGGCATGTTACCCTTACAGTGCGGTCATGCCGTGTGGCAAGATTCGACATCTGGAACCATTGGAAAAGCTGGCGCAGGTATCCGGCGGAATGGCGGCGTTCATCAAGGACCGATACGGTGTAGCGGACGCCCTGTGCATCTACAGCGTCGTATAAGCGCGAGTTGAGCGTGAGATCGTCGTCCAGGCTTGCCGTCTGGCGGGATACGCGCAGCGATGTATCAGGCCGCTCCAGCGTGTATGTGCGGCTTCGCAGGGTGCGTATATCTAGGCCGACGTTTTTCAGGGCTTCAATAACGCCTTTGCCCCATACACCAACGTTGAGGGTCCCTGCTGCAAAACGTACGAGGAGGCCGGCAGCGCGCCCTATGAGGACGGCGAAGAGCACTCCTATAAGGGAATCAGCGGAAAGCATGATAAGGATGAGCCCGAGTGTGATGGTGAGGTTCCAGCCCCATTTGACGCTCTGATGCATTTTGCGCGGGCCTGAAGCAGTAAGGAATGCAGCGAGTGCCGAAAAGACGACCGGGATAACACCGTCAAGGGAACTGAGCTGATAAAGGAGCAGCGGGTCATGGACCAGTGTGATAAGCCTGGCTGCCCCGTAAGCTGCTGCGAAGCCGAGTATCAGGGAGAAAGTGCTTACTGCGAGCTGCTGCCATTCATTTTTGAATGCCAGCTGGATAAGGACAGCAATTATTATCCCGACTGTCACCAGCTGCTGGAGAAGGGACAGGGGGACCGCATACAGCCAGTTATCTATCAGATTGCCGAAATTCCGCACATCATTTTCAACTCCATGGGCCAGCCCCTGCAGCCGCATGGAAGCAAGGAGGACAAGCAGTGAAGCTATGATGCAGAGGATACAGTTCAGAAGGTCGTTCAGATCGTGCACCCTTTTGGGAGGGGTATCAATAATGCGGGTCTGCGGCAGGGAAACGGTATCCATGATCTCCAGGCCGCTGTTATCCGGTATGGTGCTGATGGGATCCTCAGATACACCATCAGAGGCGTGAAGCTCTGAGGACCCCGCTTTAGCGGTTTTATCTTCGCGTGATACCATCGGAATCCTTAATATGAAAAATTGGCAATAACTGGTATATCCGTAGTGCAGCTGTGCCGGGGATCAGTCACCCGAAGGCCTGTCTGAAGGCCTGAGAGACTGCTGCTTCAGGGGGACGAGCTGCTCTGCTGCACCGAGATAAGCCGAAGGGCTGAGCCGGGAAAGCCTGCGTGCTGTTTCTTTATCGAAACCAAGCGCTGAGATGAAGCTTTCAACATCATGTTTATCTATCTTTTTCCCGCGCATAAGCTCTTTGACGCGTTCATAAGGGTTATCCATGCCTTCAGCCCCGGTAAGCGCGCATGCGCGCATCGCAGTCTGCACAGGCTCGCCAAGGACTTCCCAGTTGCTGTTGAGCTCCTGTTCCATAGCTTCATTGTGCGGGTGGATGGAATCCAGGCCGCCGGCAAGGTTTTCCAAAGCCAGGAGGCTGTATCCAAAAGCCGAACCTATGTTGCGCTGGGTCGTGGAATCGGTCAGGTCGCGCTGCCAGCGGGTCTCAACGAGGGTAGCGCTCAGGGAGTCGAACAGGGCGCATGAGAGTTCAAAATTAGCTTCAGCGTTTTCAAAACGTATAGGGTTCACTTTATGCGGCATAGTGCTGGAGCCGGTAGCCCCCTGAACGGGGATCTGCACGAAAGTCCCGCGTGAGATATACATCCATATATCAACTGCAAGGTTGTGAAGGATATGGTTTATATGGCTGACTGTAGAGTACAGTTCGGCCTGCCAGTCGTGGGGCTCTATCTGCGTAGTGAGGGGGTTCCATGTAAGTCCTAAGCGGATGGCGACGAATTCCCTGCTGATGCGGATCCAGTCAGTCTGGGGGACAGCTGCGTAGTGCGCCCCGAATGTCCCGGTGGCGCCGTTGATCTTTCCCATGTATTCCTGGTTTTCCAGAGCGGTACGCTGGCGGTTTAGCCTGTATACATATACTGCCAGCTCTTTCCCAAGGGTCGTGGGCGTTGCAGGCTGGCCGTGGGTCAGGCTCAGAAGCGGCATGCCGGCATACTGTTCTGCTGCGGCGTCAAGCTTAGCGATAATACGTTCGAAGGCTGGGGACCATACGGAGGTTACAGCCTGCTTGATACAGAGGGCATAGGACAGGTTATTGATATCCTCGCTGGTGCATGCAAAATGTACCAGGGGTTTAAGGCGAGTCAATGAGGTCTTGTGCCCGAGCCTTTTTTCTGCAGAATCAAGGCGGCGGCCTATATAGTATTCGACTGCTTTTACATCGTGGCGTGTAACGGCTTCAATTTCAGCCAGTTCCCTGATACTGTCCGGTCCGAACTCCTTGGGGATACTCCTGAGATAGCTTATTTCCTCTGCGGTGAGGGGATCAACTCCGGGGACAGCAGGGGTGCTGTCATTATCGTGCGTACCATTAGCCAGCTGGATCATCCACTCGATCTCTACAGCTATCCTCTGACGGTTGAGCGCTGCCTCACTCAAATACTCAAGCAATGGTTCTGTCTGCTTATGATAGCGTCCGTCCAGGGGGCTTAAAGCCAGTGAAGGTTTGATATCAGTTAGCTTCATAGTTCAAGATTACGCTAAGGCATAAACGCGCAGATCTCCTGTTTACCCTATTTATGCAGGCGTCCCCGGAAGTAGTACTGCTTATCCATGGTGCCCCGGATAGTTTCTGCAAAATGCCTGTTGTGGCGTTCCACATCATCGCTGTGGAGTTCCTGCGCATTCTGCCAGGCGGCACGCTGATAGTTCATCCCGTGAGTCAGCTCTTTGGCGGATGACGCGCCTTTTACCCGTGTTGCAGTTCCGGCTGCGGTATCGGCGTCCGAACTGATGCCGCGGACAGTAAGGTGTTCAGCATCATGCCTGTTAGGCGCGCCGTCAAGGCTCGATATCAGTTCATCGTTCACTTCGGTGCTGGTGACCCAGGTGCCTTTGCGGATGGGGTGGTTCGCAATAGGCGAGCCTGCTGTAACAACATGCTTTACATTAAAAGCGTGCTGCGGGTCACTTGCTATGGAGGCGGCCACAATACCTCCCTGAGAATGTCCGACGAGCGCTACAGGGTCAGAAGGCTGTATACCGGCCCGTTTCATGGCTGCCATAACGTATCTGGCACTGTCGGCCTTGGCACGCTGGCCTGCATCGGAGCTCATAAGGTCTACATTCTGTGCCCATCCGAAAGGGGAATCCATATGCCCGTCTGTTCCGGGGATGGTGACAAGCCAGCTGTGCTTCCCGTCTTTCGTGGTAAAACGCTGGATAGCAATAGTCCCATAATCCGTCCCCAGGTCTCCAGTGCCAAGCCGTTCCTGATTGGCCAGGCAGCTGCCGATATCGTTTGGTTTGGATAGCCGGCTTTCAGGGTTTACCGCAGTAATCGACAGTTTGTTGCCCTGTATGGCATTCATCACAGGCTCACTTATGGAAGAGACCCTTGAGGCAGCATCGTTCACTGTCCCTCCTCCGGTAAGGCGGCTGGCCAGCCCTGACATAAAGCCTTCATGGGAGGCATTGCTGTCTGTAAGGATCCGGATGGGATTGAACCCCTCTTTGCCCATCCCATGGACCCCTGCCGATGCAGCACCCAATGCCAGTATCCCCAGAGCACTGTTCGTAGGCGACAGCGCGGTAAAAAGCCCTGTCAGCTTTGAGATGATGGAGCTGCTTGTTTCTTCAGCATGTGAGTAAGTGCTGTAGGCCCGGGTTACGCGGTCTGCCATACTGCTCAGTTTTTGGCCAAAACCGGCAAGCAGCGCAGAATTATTTTCGCAGGCTGCAATGATCCTGCCAAGCGGCAGAGAAGTATGAAGCCGCGTACTGTCTCCCGGGCTCCCGGATACTGAACCGCCAGTTCCGATGGGCGACGGCTGCATTGCTGGGACAGTTGGAAACGTATCCGAGAATGGCTCGTGGACCAGTCTGGGGTATTTCGGGCATGATGTAAACGGGCTCAGGGAAAGCAGAGGCTGGCATGCAATCACAGACTGTGCCGATGCCCATATCCTCGAATGTGCTGCCATCTGCGCGCTATGCCGGTTGAAAGCATCGGCAAAGCGTACGAGGGAAGGCATATCTATGCTTGTAGAGGCGGCGCTTCCATACAGATATGAAGTTATATGAGGCTGTGCCATGATCTCCTCCTATGGCCGTATGCAGAGATGCTGTGCAGCAGGGATCGCGGAGCCTGCTGCCGATACTTCTGTCAGAAGGGCTGCCAGGGATTTACGGTAATATTCTCCTGCTTTTCCCGACCATTCCATAGCGTATGCGCCGGATATGTCTGCCCGGACCCTTTCCATAAGTGTTTGTGTTTTTTGCGTTGTGTCAGTGACGAACTGCGACAGTTCCATCCCTGCGCGTATACAGATGCAGGGCATCTGCTGTCCGGTAGCGCCTGGTATCAGCGGCGGGTAAGAAGGTCTCGGGATTATGCAGGGGGTATCCTGGGGGAAAGTGTTATTTGCCATACGGAAATTGTGGCATACAGCGCCCGTCTGCCTTAACTTCTACGGCCAATGTGGCCGGATGTGGATAACACTCTGCAAAAACTGTTTGACAAAACAGCAGAAGGCTACCACGGTTTCACAGTTGGCTGTGGGGACTTGTCGGGTGAGGGGACCGCCTGCTGGTCGGTAGAGTTCTGCCGCAGGAGTTTTTGTGTTTTTTCCTCATCCTCTTTATCTTCAGTACTGTCAGAATCCTGACGGCCGGAAGGCCCCTGTGAAGATGCCGTATCCTGCTGGCCTGCTGCTGTGCCCTCTTTCCGGGCATCTGCTATTTTACGGGTCAGTGCGCGTGAGACGTCAGCATTATGCCTGATAGAATTTTTTAAGCCTGGTGCCGCAAGCAGCGAATTATTCTGCAGGCCTTTGAATGATTCATCCACATTTTTCTGGCTGGCTGCCAGATCATCCAGCTGTTTCTTTGAAAGAGAAGGTTTTTTATTGAAAGAGGCGATATTGGACTGCAGGGAACCGGTAGCAGAATTGAACGATGATGCTGCGTAAATATTGATGCCGGCTATAACGGCTGCAGCCAGGGCCACTGCTCCGATAATGCCCAGGGCTATCCGGGTTGCAAGCGGCATCCGTGCATGTGTCTGCGGACGCCTCCGGGGCTTTGGCTTCGGCTGGGGATCGGGTACGCCCGTCATAGCATCCTCCTTGAAGTAATGGTCCACGCTGCCAGTTCCCATGCGAAGATGAGAGCGAAAAGAGTAGTGAAAGGCCAGATTACAGGGACTGTATAATCTGCCCGCCGGGTTACTGTGCGGAGGCGGTAATCGCGGGAAGCTCCGGCAGAATCCTGGAGGGTGATCCCCCTCTCCTGCGTTATATGGATATATGTGCCGGAAAGCTCATCGGCAATGCTTTTCAGGCTTGCCTCGTCCAGTTTTGAAATGCCGTCTTCGCCGGTAGCCGGGTCTTTGACCCATTGGCCGGCATTATCCTGCGTATCCATAGCCTTGACGCCAACCTGGGTTAGCGGCACCTTGCCGCCCTCAGCAGAACCTACCCCAATAACGACAGCATTATCCACGTATTTGCGCAGTGCGGAAAAAGTCCTGCGGGCCTGGCTCCCTGTAGATTCCCCGTCGGATATATAGTACAGCACGACGGTATCGCCGGGATGGGCCTTTTTTGTATTAGCCATGGATGCAATAAGGCTGTCCAGCGGCGCATCCAGGTTCGATCCGCGGGAAGTTGCTGTAGCCTCGGTCGCCAATGTATCGGCCCATTGCGTGACTGCGTTGGAATCAGGTGTCAGCGGAAGGTCTGTACTGGTTGAGGCACCGAAACGGATAACGCTGAAACTGGCATCAGGGTACATCCGTGCGATATCTTTCACTGCGCGGCTTGCTGCATTCAACCGGGTGACCGACTGCCCGCCTTTATAATGGGCATCGTTTACTGCCATAGATCCTGTTGTATCCACTGCGATGTAGACATCTGTAGCATTCACCGCCTGCGTAGTATTGCGGACATACCGTGCCGGGGTGAGGATGATTATTGCCAGCAGAAGGCACATCAGGATCCTTCGCACAACAGCCCAGACAGTAGTGTCAGTCATCCCGCTGCGCGGCACTGCAGTACGGCGGTACTGGGCAGCTGTGAAAACTGCGAGGCATACAAGGATAAGGGCGAGGATCGGGGAAACTATCCACCCGAACATAGGGGCAAGGGTCACTGTCATCGGCGTAACCTCCAGGTGAGGGCAAGATAACCGCCGAATGCCAGGACAAGGACGACGATAAGCGCCTGCGGGGCATCGGCGACTATAGACTGGCTGCTGTTCCGGCGGGTCCCGGAGCTTGTCCTTTCTATTGCCTGTACAAGCGAACCGATATCCGGAGTAGTGTTCATATTGGTAAAGGAACCGCCATAGCGTTCAATAAGGGTACGCATCTGTGATTCATTCGGCGAATGGGTATTTGATGCGGGACCGACATACAGGCCATCAACGGTAATGCGCGATTTATTGACAAGCCCGGCCGCCTGCTCGAGGCTGTATGTCCCCGACTTGCCTTCTATATTGTCAGTCGCCAGGATGATAGAAGCGCTCCTGGCCGACCGGGCGCGCTGGGAAGAGCCTTTTTTATCAGCTGAACCGTTTGCATTCACGGAAAACTGCGGAAGCTGGAGGGCGCAGCTGACAAGGCCATCGCCAATAAGCGAAGAAGAGTTGGTAATATTCCGTGTGCCCTCAAGCCAGTCCTGGATCTGCGCATATTCTTTTTGGGAAATATTATTGAAATCGCCGGAAGATACTTTTTTCAATATTCCGAAAGCGTGTTTGAGCTGGCTTTCTATAACGTCGGAATCATCAGTAAGCGGGAATACCGTACGTGTGGTGGAGTCAAAAATACTCAGGCCTATGCGGTCGCCCTGCAGGCGGTCGATCAGGGTCAGATAGGCTGCAATGATCTGGCGGTCATAAGCAAGTGCTGATCCTGATACATCTAGGCACAGGACAATATCCCGCGACCCGTAGGTACTGTTCCGGCGGTCCACAGTCGAAGGGCGTCCCATCAGCAGGGCTGTTATGAGGCTTATGGCTGCGAGGGCTATTGCTGCCGCGAAACTGAGGCGCCTGTATAGTTTGTACCGTTGGGACGGTATATCAGACTGGAGGTCATCACTTACTGTCCATGAGTATGCCGAAGGCTTTTTCTGCTGTTTCCCTGTCCTGGCGCCGGCCGGCCGGGCATTGGGGGTATCAGTATCCCCGTCAGCCTTATCATCAGCATCATCAGGGGCAGTTCCGCCTGCATCCCCTTCGCCTGCGGCATCCCCCTCAGCTGTGCCGGGCCCGGTAACAGGCCTGCGGGGGTATCTGCTCCGCGCCCACAGGCCCGCGGCAATAACAGCGGCGGTAAAAACCAGGATGGTGAGGATAATGGCTGCAGGCCATTGCCATGATATGACCGGTGTGTTCATTCGCCCCACCTTTCTATAAGCCCGGATACCCATTGGGCAGCTTCTTCAACAGATGCGTTCTGTGCTGCAGGGTTCCATTCAGCTTTTGCGAATTCAGGCGGGTAAAGGGCTTCAACAGTCTGTCTGAGCGCCAGATACCCGTCCCTCGAGTTTCTGTCCGGCGTTTCACGTTTCAGCTCTGCCAGAGTATGTTTAGTAACATCCTTTCCCAGCTTTTCTGATGCAAACTGGCGTGACAGGGCAGAAAGCCGGCGGTAGGCCTGTTTATCGTCAAGAAGCCCTCTGGCATGGTCTTTCTGCACTGCAATGATGCGCGTCTGCCACTCCGACCGGGTATGCGTGCGTCCAGCTGTTTTTGTGCGGGGCGAAGCGGTTTTGCGCTTCATGCTCCCGATAACAGCCAGCGTACCGGCGGCGGCAGCAATGATGATGCAGATGCACAGCACAATAATGGCCGGTGCCGCAGAATGCAGCGGATCAGGGGTCTGTGTAAATCTCATAGCTCGGGTATCTCCTCCTGCCGGATCTGTGTATGCGTGTTTTTCAGGAGGTTGGCATTCCCTGCCCGGGTAAGTGCTGACGAGATACGGCGGATGAAAGCGGTGAACATCGCCTCGCTTGAGCCGGCATTCAGCACTGCTGCGCCTGCGCGGCTCAGCCTCTCTTCAAGGAGTTTGGAAATGAATTCCCTGCGTACCCGCACATCGTCATCCAGTTCTTTAACGCGCATAAAAGCAGGGATAGCACGGTTAGAGGCAGCGTCAATAACTGAACCGAAATCCGGCGCGGCGGAGAATGGGTTGATTGCCTCAATATCCACTACGATCAGGGGATGGGTCTGTGCGAGCACTCCTGCTGCCTCTATAGCTTCTTCATTCCATGCAGTATGTGCCGTTGCAATGACGATCAGCGCGTGACGGTCGCGGATACGTTTGGCATAATCAAGAAGGGAAAACAGGTCCCTTGGCCTGGTCAGGCGGATATGGGCAATACGTTCAGCCAGATCGTCAAAAGCCATATATCCGCCTGTCAGCGGGATCCGGGTAATGCGCGCCGAATCCCCGAGGATGACCGACAGCTCATCTGAACGGCGCAGCGACAGCACTGCGAACATGCGCAGCGCGTTCAGCGCCACCTCCATCTGGCTTTCCCCGCTTGCGCAGGTCCCGGTCATCTGCGCGCCGGAATCAAGCAGCATCCATACCCGGCTGGTAGCGTTCTGTTCCTTGTCTGCTATCATGGGGCGTCCTGCGCGTGCGCTTGCCTTCCAGTCGATCAGGCGGGCCTCATCGCCTGCCGTGTAGGGGCGGATATCCAGGAATTCATACCCGTTCCCCCTGCGGACAGACTGATGTTCGCCCTCAAGCACCCCCAGCGCGCGTTTGACGGCGGGCAGCGATAGACGTGCACCAAGCGCCTCGATCCTGCGCCGTATGGTCTCATGGGAGGCCTGGAGGTTCGTTGTATGTGGATGGTCAGGCATAGTCATTTCGCTGATTATAGATACTCCTTGTAGCAGAGGCTGCGGGGATTGCAGGGCAGGCTAGGGGACAGGGACAGTTTCAATGATGGAGTCAATGACCTGGTCGCTGGCGACCCCGTCTGCCAGTGCTTCAAAAGTCATGAGGATACGGTGTCTCAGTACATCATGGGCGTAAGCTTTTATGTCTTCCGGGATGACGTAATCACGGCCGCTGAGCAGTGCCTGTGCCTGTGCTACCCGCATCAGGGCAATAGACGCGCGCGGGCTCGCCCCCAGCCGGACAAGTGTTGAAAGGCCGTTAATAGGATGTTTCCCTGCGCCGCGGCTCGTAGCAACAAGGTCAACGATATACTCTTTGACTGCCTGGGAGATATGGACTTTACGGGCATTCTGGCGCAGATAGGCCACATCCTGCAGGGAGATGCTGGTATCAGGGTCGCTGCCCGTACTGGGGACATCGCTGTTCTGTCCTGAAAGCATGGTCAGCATGCTGATCTCATCCGTATCACTCGGATACGTCATGACTGCCTTCATCGTGAAACGGTCCATCTGGGCTTCCGGAAGGGTGTAGGTGCCTTCTTCCTCAATGGGGTTTTCAGTGGCAATGACCATAAACGGGTCAGGAAGGGATATCCGTTCCCCGCCTATCGTTGCTGCCCCTTCTGCCATGGCTTCAAGCATCGCCGACTGGGTTTTTGCGCTTGAGCGGTTGATCTCATCAAGCAGGACGATGTTGGCATTGATAGGGCCAATCTGTGTGACCATCTTCTGCGAGGCGAAATCAAATATTTGTGTGCCTACGATATCGGAAGGCATAAGGTCCGGAGTGCATTGGATGCGCTTAAAGGACCCGGAAACGCATGATGCAAGGATCCGTGCAGCTGTAGTCTTAGCAAGGCCGGGAACAGATTCGATAAGGATGTGCCCTCCGGCAACAAGTGTAATGATCAGAGATTCCCTGAGATCATCCTGCCCTACGAGGCCTTGTGAAAAACGTCTGCGTATGCGCTCGGCGAGCTCCTTGCTGTGATCAGTGACATCAGATCCCAGCGGTGAACTTTCGCGCGGGCCTGAGGTATCGGCACTGTGGTCCTGGTCGTCGTTGTGCGAAGAAAATAATTCCATACTTAAACTCTATCTGTGATTGTTGACGTGATCTATATATTGGCTGGGGATTTTATATATCCGGGCAGTGTTCGGCAGCATATGTGCAGGCAGCGGCGCGGGTATACAGATCCCTGTTGCGGGAAGCCTCAGCCCTGGTGTCCCTGGGAGAGGTCCCAGTTTACAGGTGCAGCCCCCTGCTGCTCCAGATACGCATTCGCACGTGAGAAAGGCCTGGAACCGAAAAATCCTCTGCTGGCGGAAAGCGGGCTTGGATGCGCCGATTTGATTATTTCAGCGTGGGGCAGCAGCGGTTCCAGGGATTGCGCATTACGCCCCCAGAGTATTGCAACGAGCGGGAGCGGCCGCCCCTGCCTGTCAGTACGGCTGTCCAGCGTACGGATAGCCTGCTCGGTGACCTGTTCCCAGCCTTTGTTCTGGTGGCTGTTCGGAGCTCCTGCGCGGACGGTCAGGGACCTGTTGAGCAGCATGACCCCCTGTTCCACCCAGGGGGTGAGGTCGCCGTTCGGCGGTGCAGGCACATGGACGTCATCCATAAGCTCTTTATAAATGTTGCGCAGGCTGCCCGGTATGGGGTCAACATCAGGGGCGACGCAGAAGCTCAGGCCGACAGGATGCCCTGGGGTGGGGTAGGGGTCCTGCCCCACAATAAGGATTTTGACATTATTGACAGGCAGCTGGAATGCACGGAATATATTGCCGCTTGAAGGGAGGGTAGCATGGCCCTGCGCGTGCTCCTGCCGCAGGAAATCACCCATACGGCGGATAACAGGCTCGACCGGTTCCAGCGCGCGGGCCCAGCTGGGGTCCATGATATCGCTTAATGCTTTTCGGGGAGGGGCGGGAGATTGCGTCATAGGACTTATAGTAGTACGCACTGTAGCCCTTTCCCAGGCTTTAGGCTTTGGATGCAGGGGCATTCCGAATCCCGGTGCGTATAAGCCTCAGGATTTTGCAAACATATTGTAGCGATTTATAAAGGGATATAAATTGTATATGGCGATCCAGTATAAACTCACTGTAGATATCATTAGGAGGACTTATGGCATCCGGCAGCAATCGTGATAATACATTGGTCGATGATGAGTTTAGCCAGGCAGCAGGTACGCCAGGCGGCGCGCATCGCGGCAGGAAAGGCCTTGCTGTAAGGCTGCGCCCCTATATTATCGTAGTCGCTGTAGCGGCATGCCTCGGCATCCTGCTGTGGATGTGGGTCTCGGGTACTTTCAGCGGACATCCTACAACGGCGTATACTAAGGCGGCTGTTTCCGCGTCTTCCTCCCCCTCAGCATCCTCAGGAGAAAGCACTTCCGGCACTTCCACTGATTCGGGATCATCGTCGCCTTCAGCTTCCAGCTCTTCCGGGCAGTCTTCTTCCTCGGGGAGCCAGGAAGCAGATAAGGGGACCCAGATCATTATTTATAATGGTGGGCATACGAAGGGGCTTGCGGCTTCAAAACAGGCCCAGCTCACTCAGGCAGGCTACACCCATGTTTCTGCCAGGAACCCTGCAAACCGGTCAGTGCTTCCATCGCAGCAGACAGTATGGTATAAGGCAGAATCAGATAAGGCTGCCGCCCAGGCCGTTGCACAGCAGCTCGGCATATCTTCCGTGTCCCAGAGGGCGAATATAGCTGCGCCTGTAGTGGTGATCGTCCGCTAGCCCGGGGCCTCCCTGCCTTCCCTGTTTATTCCGGATTGGCGGCGGGTCACGCTTGAAGCATATTTTTTAGGGTGTTTCGCAAAAAAGTTGGCACTCGACGAGGCAGAGTGCTAATCTCATTTTTAGCACTCGAAGCATGGGAGTGATAATCGATAGCTGACGGTTGAGCGTCACGAACATGTGCGAGTGATGACGTAAGCCATTGTTCATTACAAAAAGAGGATAGTATGGCAAAGATTATTAAGTATGATGAAGAGGCGCGCCAGGGCATGCTTGAAGGCCTTGATGAGCTCGCAGACACCGTTAAGGTAACCCTTGGGCCCAAAGGCCGCAATGTTGTCCTTGACAAAACCTATGGTGCTCCGACGATCACCAATGATGGCGTTTCCATTGCAAAGGAGATCGACCTTGAGGACCCTTATGCACGTATTGGTGCTGAGCTGGTCAAGGAAGTTGCCAAGAAAACAGATGATGTAGCCGGTGACGGTACTACGACAGCAACTGTACTTGCCCAGGCGCTGGTACACGAAGGGCTTAAAAATGTGACAGCAGGGTCGAACCCTATCGCATTGCGCCGCGGTATTGAAAAAGCATCTGATGCGATTGTCCGCCAGCTGCTTGCTACTGCAAAGCCGGTTGAGACAAAAGACCAGATAGCAGCTACTGCAACGATTTCTGCAGGCGACCCTGAAGTTGGCGAGAAGATCGCTGAGGCACTGGATAAAGTTGGGCAGGACGGTGTTGTTACTGTAGAAGATAATAACAAGTTCGGCCTTGACCTCGAATTCACTGAGGGCATGCGCTTCGACAAAGGTTATATTTCCCCCTATTTCGTTACCAATCCGGATGACCAGACTGCAGTTCTTGAGGATCCGTACATTTTGCTGACTTCAGGAAAGGTCTCAAGCCAGCAGGATATTGTGCACATTGCCGAGCTGGTTATGAAATCAGGCAAGCCGCTCCTCATCGTTGCTGAAGATGTTGACGGTGAAGCACTGCCGACCCTCGTCCTTAACAAGATCCGCGGTACTTTCAACACGGTAGCTGTAAAGGCTCCGGGCTTCGGCGACCGCCGCAAGGCAATGCTGCAGGATATGGCTATTCTTACCGGTGCCCAGGTAGTATCTGATGAGCTTGGCCTTAAGCTTGACTCTATTGATGATACAGTCCTCGGCCATGCTGCCAAGGTTATTGTTTCCAAGGATGAAACAACTATCGTTTCCGGCGCCGGCACTAAGGAAGACGTAGATGCCCGCGTTGCTCAGATCCGTTCGGAGATCGAGGATTCCGATTCTGATTATGACCGCGAAAAGCTCCAGGAACGTCTTGCCAAGCTTGCAGGCGGCGTCGCTGTGATCAAGGTTGGTGCCGCTACTGAAGTTGAGGCCAAAGAGCGCAAGCACCGTATTGAAGATGCGGTGCGCAATGCCAAGGCTGCTATCGAGGAAGGCCTGCTTCCCGGCGGAGGCGTTGCCCTGGTGCAGGCTGCTGCTGATGTCCGCAAAGATGTCAATCTTGACGGCGATGAAGGTACAGGTGCAGATATCGTATTCCGCGCTATTGAAGCACCGCTGAAGCAGATTGCCCAGAATGCGGGCCTGTCCGGCGAAGTCGTTATTGATAAGGTGCGCACGCTTTCCGCGGGCCATGGCCTGAATGCTGCGACCGGCGAGTACGGCGACCTCATGGCTGCAGGCGTTACCGATCCTGTTAAGGTGACCCGTTCTGCCCTGCAGAATGCGGCTTCTATTGCCGGGCTTTTCCTGACGACTGAGGCAGTTGTTGCCAATAAGCCGGAACCTCCGGCGCCGGCAGCCCCTCAGCAGGATATGGGCTACTAAAAAGGCGCAGGCCTGGGCCTGATTCGGCACAGGCTGCAGAAGACTTTAAGGGCTGGCTGGTTTTTTCAGCCGGCCCTTAAACTTTTTTGTGATATGGGCGATCTCCATTGCCTGCGGTCAGCTGGCAAAAAGGTGCTGGGCATCAGCCTCAGCCTGTGCGTATGTAGCCGAGGCGCGGCTCATGGACTGCTGAATATTCTGCAGCGACTGTTCCATCTGCTGCTGGGCCGCACGCCACTGCTCCATAACTCCCTTGAACCTTGCTGCAGCTGCCCCCTGCCATGCGCTCTGGAGGTCCTGCAGGTTTGCATACATTGTCCCCACAGACTCCCGGATCCTTGTTACTGATGTATTGACTGCAGCGCTTGCGGACTGTAACCTGTCCGAGTCAACACGGTATGTTGCCATAGTGCTCCTTTAGTTTTTGAGGATATCTGCAGCAGATACCCTGCCGGTATCCTTCTCGTTCCATTTTTGCAATGCGTCTTTCCTCTATATTCCTCCGTCAGGCAATAAAGGTTCCAGCCGCAGGATCAAGCCTATCGCAGCCGTGCATGGCAGCCGAAGTATTCTATGGGATGTGGCTGGATGTGGACAACACGCAAGTTACGCAGCTTGACAGCCATATAATATGTATAGTAATTATAGCTTATCTACAGGCAGCTTAATACTAAGGATTGAGCCAATCTTCACCTAGACGCATAGAATTTGCTACTAATTCGCGGACAATTTTCAGGTAATCATCAGGAGCATATTTAGAATAAGAGGTATGGCAAATAATCCAGAAGCAACTATTGTAGTAGTTGATGATGAACCTTCGATTCGCGAACTGGTATCCGCGAGTCTGCACTTTTCCGGTTTTGACGTAAAAACGGCATCAAACGGTACAGAAGCCATTGATGTTATTACCCAGACCGATCCCGACCTTGTAGTACTGGACGTTATGCTCCCGGATATTGACGGTTTTACAGTAACCCGCCGTATCCGCCAGCAGGGCGTGGAAGCCCCGGTACTGTTCCTCACCGCCCGTGATGATACACAGGATAAGGTCATGGGCCTTACAGTCGGCGGCGATGATTATGTAACCAAGCCGTTCAGCCTGGAAGAAGTCGTAGCGCGTATCCGTGCGATCCTCAGGCGCACCAAGGAGCAGGTTGAGGATGACCCTGTGATCCGTGTGGCTGACCTTGAGATAAACGAGGATTCCCATGATGTGACCCGCCATGGCGTACTTGTTGATCTCAGTCCTACGGAATACAAGCTTCTCAGGTATCTTATGGATAATGAGGGCCGTGTGCTCAGCAAGGCACAGATCCTTGACCATGTGTGGCAGTACGACTGGGGCGGTGATGCGGCAATCGTCGAGTCCTATATTTCCTATCTGCGTAAAAAGATTGACGGTGTAACGTATACTGACGATAAAGGAAATGAGCAGAAAGTAGTGCCTGTTATCCAGACAAAACGCGGTATCGGGTATATGATCCGCGAACCGCGCGATATGAATGGGGTGCATGCATAGCATACAGGTGTGAATACTTTTATCAGGTATCAGCGGAAAGCAGAGGCGTTTGAGTTCGTGAGGGGTCAGACGCCTCTGTCTTGCGTACCGTAAGGATAGGATGATGAGCAAAGATTCGCAGAGCAGGGCGCCGCAGCCGCAGGCGGATACATCCGGAATACCCGGTACTGCGGCACATAATGCTGCAGCTGCTGCCGGAGGACGCGGGCACAGCGGAAGTGCCAGGCCGGGTGCGCATCGGATCCCCAGGAAGGGGTTTTTCAGGCGGAACAGCCGGAACAATAAACTGCATACCGGACGCATCCCTCTGACCGTAAGCCTTACAGTTATAGTTTTTGTCATCATCCTTGTTGCAGGGATCATTATGACCTTTGCAGCGTACGAACTGGTACAGTCAGCACTTAATGATCAGACGAATACCCAGCTGAAGCAGCAGGCTGATTCGATCAGGAATAATGTAACTCTGATCCAGCGCCAGGCCGCCAGGAAAAACAACATCCCCGATATCCCTGCCCCTGGTTCCAACGGCCAGATGGATTCGGCGAGTTCCAAGGACACCGCACAGGCACTTGATGATTTCCTTGAAGCGCAGGGTGCGAACGGCCCCACGGATTATTTCCTCCAGATCAGGGATACGAATAACACCATCCTTGCCACGCCGTTTACGCCTTTTGCCAGCAACAATATGATCTCCGTCCCCCGCCTGAGCGAAACAGATTCCATAAAAAAGCAGGTGCCGACGGACGGGGAACCGGTAACGGTGCCTGCCAACGTCCATATATACAGCAATAACTATGATCAGAAAATCTATGAAAGGGCGGCCACGGACTGGCGTGTAATGGCTGTCAGCATCATTAATTCTGAGACCGGGAAAACTGAGTATGTCGTTTATGTTGCGCGGTCGCTGTTCTGGCAGCGTGATGCAGTCCGCAGGGTCGTGCAGTATTTCATCATTGTTGATATTGCGGTCATCGTATGCGGTGCAGTGCTGTCCCTTATACTGATCCTCAGGGCTTTAAGGCCTTTGAAGCGTATTGAGAAAACCGCCGCCGAGATCGCAGGGGGCAACCTTTCCGAACGTATCCCCGAGGGGTCTGCCAATACCGAAGTAGGCTCCCTTTCTTCTTCGCTCAATGCCATGCTGTCCCGCATTGAGTACAGTTTCAAGAAACAGGAAGATACGACTAACCAGATGAAGCGCTTTGTTTCTGATGCCAGCCATGAGCTCCGTACCCCGCTGGCCGCTATCCACGGGTATGCCGAGCTGTACAGGATGCAGCGCAGAACCCCCGGTGCACAGGAACGTGCCGATGCAACGATCGATCATATTGAAATATCATCTACACGCATATCGTCGCTGGTCGAAGCCCTGCTTTCCCTCGCCAGGCTGGACGAAGGCCGCGGTATCGATCTCGGGCAGAAGATCAGGGTGGACCAGATAGTAAAAGAATCTGCCGAAGATCTGCATGCACTTGACCCTAACAGGCATATAACGCTTGGGCGGCTGGTCATTGACGGGGATGATATGCTCAATAAGATCGCTTCGGTTGCCTCCGGTACTGTGCAGCCGGTATCCCAGCTGAACCGTTTTAACGGCAGGCGGCATACGGATACTGGCAGAACACACGGATATAACGGCAGGGATGCCGGCGGCAATGCTGCACAGGCACCTGCCCCTGTGCCTTCCCCCGCAGGCAGCAGGATATCTGTAGTCGAATCCAGCCTGCCGCCGGTTACGATAGGAGGGGATCCGACACGACTTCGCCAGGTACTGACTAACATTATCGGCAATATCCACAGGTATACTCCTGCAGATTCGCCTGTAGAAATTGGCGTAAGCATGGTGAAAGCTGTCACATCGACAGCAGACCTGAGCAAATATGACCCGAATGAAGAGACGCTCGGCACTTTCCTCGAAGATGTGGCGAGGGCGAACAGGACGAATTCAGGGAGGGAATTTGTTGTGATCCGTGTGAGTGACCACGGTTCGGGTATTGATCCTGCAAAGATGGAAAAGATATTCGAGCGTTTTTATACTACTGACCCCTCGCGCGCCCGGCAAAGGGGAGGAAGTGGCCTGGGAATGTCTATTGCGCTTGCTGTGGTCAAGGCCCACCATGGGTTTATCTGTGCTTCAACAACTCCCGGCGGCGGGCTCAGCTTTACTATTGTCCTTCCTGCATCGCAGACGAGGATGTTCCTTGATCGTAATGACTATGCCGAACTGTCAGGGGTCTCTGTGGCTGATGCACGCAGGAACAGGGAGGCGCAGAAGCGTCGGAGGAAACGCGGGAAAGAGGGGGAAAGCCAGCCTGTAGAGGCCGTGCAGCCCGGCCGGGATATGCCAAACTCTAAATCGTAGGGTAGAATCGTATATAGTCGTATACGTAACGGAAAAATCGGGAATATTTTAGCTTGTGTGCTGTTCAGGACTGAGTAACAGCATCCGGGTGGAATCAGGCAGACAGAGGTGTGATATGCCAACAGGAAAAATTCGCTGGTTTGAAGCAAAAAAAGGATATGGCTTTATTACAGGCGATGATGGGGAAGACATTTTCCTTCCCAAAACTGCTTTGCCGGCAGGTGTAACAACGCTGCGCAAGGGAGCAAAAGTCGAGTTTTCCCGTGTTGACGGGCGTAAGGGGCCCCAGGCGATGGATGTTGTTGTGCTCGGGCCTGCGCCGTCAGTGATCAAGGCGACCCGCCCTAAGGCGGATGATATGGCAGCGATCGTGGAAGACCTGATCAAGCTGCTTGATGCTGCGGGCAACAGCCTGAGACGCCACAGGTACCCTTCCGCGCAGGAGTCCCATAAGCTGGCGACTATGCTTCGTGCAGTTGCTGACGATTTTGATGTCCAGGATTAAATGCGCATAGCATAGGGAGCCGCAGGGATGGAGAATTTTTCCAGGAAACAGTTCTAGGAGCATAATGGCTGAAACTAATGACCAGGAGCAGGATCCGAAGGCGCTTGCATACAGGGCGGCTGTTGAAGCTGCTGAGGACCCTCAGGATGTTGGCGGGTATGTGGATGCCCGTATGTCCGATGAAGACGCGAATATCCATGATTACCGTTTTGAGTCGGGCATCGCAGGGTATGAAGGGTGGCAGTGGTCTATTACGATGTACCACGACCCTGACACTGGAAGATGGACAGTAGATGAGTCATCGCTGGTCCCCTCTGACAAGGCGCTTCTCGCGCCACGGTGGATCCCGTGGAAAGAACGCATCACTCCTGACGACCTTTCGCCTACTGATATTTTGGGCACTGATGAGGATGATCCCCGGATGGAGCCCGGGGCAGGGGATCCATCTGATAGTAATGGGGAACCTGGTAATAACAGGGGATCCGGCTCAGACACATCGCAGGAGGATGTTTTTTCTGCGGTCAGTGAGTTTATGCTTGGACGCCGGCATGTTATGACTGCTGCCGCACGTGAGGAAACAGCGAAACGGTGGTACAGCGGGCCGCACGGGCCGAAGTCCATGTCTACCCAGGCGGCAGACGGCAACACCTGCGGATCCTGCGCCTTTTTCATCCCCCTCCAGGGCGAGCTTGGGACCATGTTTGGCGTATGCGCCAATAAGTGGAGCCAGGATGACGGGAAAGTGGTCTCTCTGGATCACGGCTGCGGCGGGCATTCTGAGATTGAGCCTCCTGAACCGACCGAGCTGTGGGTGCAGTCTGACCTGCGTGTAGATGATGACCTTGATATAGAGATCGTCCCTCAGGCTCCGCGTGAGGAAAATCCTGAGGTTGAACTTATTGAGGAGTCTGAATCTGCAGCTGCGGACGGTCCGGTTGGCGAAGGCAGGGCCTAGGTGTGTCCGGCAGCTCCGGACCCATACCGGCGTTGCCGTTGTATTCGCATATATTTACATTTAATGGACAATCGTTACTGTACACCGCGCGCTGTCGAGGAGCTGGCGGCTGACTGAACCGAGCATCACAGCATCAAGGCCGGTCAGGCCGCGGGACCCTACGATCAGCCGGTTCGCATACCGTGAGGCGCTTTGCAGGCCTTTTACGGCACTGATATGGAATGCATGCTGGTTCACCCGTACTGATTGGGGGATACGGGCAGCGGAGACGATATCGGCAACGATTTTATCCGCGTACTCCTGGGCCTCATCATGCGACGGTACGGCATGTGTCCTGTCGGCGATCTCAGAGAGGTTCTTGATCCTCCAGCAGTATATGACCTGGAGCGGGCGTCCGGTAGCCTGCGCTTCTTCTGCAGCGAAAGCAAGTGCTCGTTTGGATACGGCCGATCCATCTACCCCCGCCACGATCGGCATAAGCGCAGAACCAAGCATTTCAGATTCAGTTACCGAAATCTCGCTCCCTTCATCGCTGTCTTCCTGGCCTGCTGAGCGCCCGACACCCTCGCCCTCGGGTTTGAGTGCTTTGGCGATTGATCCTTCAACAACCGTTTCTTCGGCTGTATCTGCATGGACTATTGTCACAGGGACCTGGGCGCGGTCAAGGAGGGAATCCGACATGGAACCGAGGAACCATCTGGCCAGCCTGCTTAGCGACCTTCTCCCTACGATTATCTGGTGTGAATTTTTGCCTATGTTCAGGAGAGCTGTGGATCCTGCCGCATGGACTGAAGTCAGGGTGAGCCTGTCCCGGTCGAAATCAATGCCGCGGCTTGCCCTTTCAGCCCATTCGTTGAGCTCCATGGTGATAAGCTTGTGGATCTTTTCCCATTCAGCTTCATTCTCGGGGCGTTCGCCCATATCCCAGGAATGGGTCCATCCATATACAGCGTTAACATTCTGCCCGGTTGCAGCGGATTCACGCAGCGCCCAGTTCAGCGCGGCGAAAGACTCGTCTGACCCGTCAACTCCAACAACAATGTCGGCCAGCTTCTGTGTGTCTGACATGCGGACTCCCTTCCGTACAGCTTCGAGCCACTGTGCCTGCCATTCCCAGTGTAGCCCCTTGCAGAGCCGGTACGCAACGTGCGGGGATATTTTTACGAAATACAGGGATATATAAGGGATATATATAAGGCTGTTGATTATGCATGTATTTATAGTTGAGCCAGAGCAACGCAACTTTTGCGTTAACGGCGTAATTCATCAAAAACGGGAACAGGCGTCACAACAAATCTGTATAGTTTAGTGTAGTTATTCCTTTATGAGATACACGATACAAGAGGAAAGTTTATGTTTGAACGTTTTACAGACAGGGCACGGCGTGTGATCGTCCTGGCCCAGGAAGAAGCCCGTGCGCTGAAGCATAACTATATTGGTACGGAGCATCTTCTCCTTGGCCTTATCCGTGAAGGTGAAGGCGTGGCGGCGAAAGCCCTTGCAGCTAAAGGTGTTGAGCTTGATGCAGCCCGCAGCCAGATCGAAGAGATGATCGGCAAGGGGTCTGCGTCGCCAACGGGGCATATCCCGTTCACGCCCCATGCGCGGCAGGTTGTTGAGCTTTCTTTGCGTGAAGCCCTCCAGCTGGGCCACAGCTATATTGGTACGGAGCATCTTCTCCTTGGCCTTATCCGTGAAGGTGAAGGCGTAGGGACCCAGGTCCTTATAAAAATGGGTGTTGATGTCTCAGATCTGCGTTCCAGTGTGATCAATGCGATCCGTGATACCGGCACCAGCAGCTCAAATGACGATATGGTCAACGCCGGAGGGATGGGGGACCAGTCGGGGAAAAACGGTTCATCCCTGCTTGACCAGTTTGGGCGCAACCTTACCGCTGAAGCCGGGGATGGGAAACTCGACCCTGTTATTGGACGCAGCAACGAGATCGAACGTGTGATGGTCGTCCTGTCGCGGCGCACCAAGAATAATCCTGTGCTTATAGGCGAACCGGGTGTTGGCAAGACTGCCGTCGTAGAGGGGCTTGCGCAGAAGATCGTTGCAGGCGATGTCCCCGAGACCCTTAAAGGCAAGCAGGTATACGCACTCGACCTTGGTTCAATGATTGCCGGTTCCCGGTACCGCGGCGATTTTGAGGAACGTCTGAAAAAAGTCCTTAAAGAGATCAGGACCCGCGGTGATATCGTGCTCTTTATTGATGAGATCCATACTATCGTCGGTGCAGGGTCAGCAGACGGTGCAATGGGTGCTTCCGACATGCTCAAGCCGATGCTGGCGCGCGGCGAACTCCAGACTATCGGTGCTACTACAACAGATGAGTACCGTAAGTATATTGAAAAGGACGCAGCCCTGGAACGCCGCTTCCAGCCTATCCAGGTAGCTGAGCCTACTATCGCTGAAACTATTGAGATACTCAAAGGCCTTCGCAAGAAGTATGAGGACCATCATCATGTGACTATTACTGATGCGGCGATCCAGAGCGCGGCCGAGCTTTCCGCGCGCTATATTCAAGACCGTAACCTGCCGGACAAGGCTATCGACCTGATCGATGAGGCGGGCGCGCGCCTGCGCATCAAGAGGCTCACAGCCCCCAGCGCCCTTAAAGAGCTCGATATCAAGGTCGAGAAAGTCAAATCCGATAAGGACAAGGCTATTGCAGACCAGGATTTCGAAAAGGCTGCCTCCCTGCGGGATACCCAGGAAAAGCTGGAACAGGAACGTAAAGACAAGGAAAAATCTTGGCGTGAAGGCGAATCTGATGTTTCCATGGTCGTGGATGAAGACACTATTGCCAATGTGATCTCCTCTTCCACAGGCATCCCTGTTTTCAAGCTGACGGAAACTGAATCCAAAAAGCTGCTTAACATGGAAAGCGAGCTCCATAAGCGTGTTATCGGGCAGGACGAGGCTGTTGAAACCCTGTCTCGCTCTATCCGCCGTACCCGCGTGGGGCTGAAAGACCCTAAGCGGCCTTCCGGATCGTTTATTTTCGCAGGGCCGACGGGTGTGGGCAAAACAGAGCTTGCCAAAACGCTTGCAGAGTATCTGTTTGACGATGAGGATGCCCTTATCCGCGTAGATATGTCCGAGTTCGGCGAGAAGTATTCTACTTCACGTCTTTTTGGCGCGCCTCCGGGATATGTAGGCTATGAGGAAGGCGGTGAGCTGACTGAAAAGGTCCGCCGCAAGCCATTCTCAGTGATCCTGTTTGATGAGATCGAAAAGGCACATCCGGATATTTTCAATACGCTGCTCCAGGTGCTGGATGACGGCCACCTGACTGACGGCCAGGGGCGCAAGGTCGATTTCAAGAATACGATCATCATTATGACTACGAACCTTGGCACAAGCAAGATATCGCAGGCGCAGAGCACAGGCTTCAATATCGGCGGGAATACTGATACCAGCTATCAGCGTATGAAAGACCAGGTGCAGAGCGAGCTTAAAGGGCAGTTCCGCCCGGAGTTCCTTAACCGTCTTGACGATATCATCGTCTTCAGGCAGCTGACTGAGCCTGAAGTACGCCAGATCGTGGAACTTGATGTCAGGACCCTGAACGACCGCCTGTTCGAGCGTCATATGTCTGTAGAGCTTACCGGGGCGGCTAAGGATCTGCTCGCCCAGAAGGGCTTTGACCCGCTGCTTGGGGCCCGTCCGCTGCAGCGTGTGATCCAGCGCGATGTTGAAGATGCCATATCCGAGAAGATCCTCCTCGGAGATCTGAAGGAAAATGAGCAGATTGTTGTTGATGCTGAAGGCGAAGGTATCCTTGGCGAATTCACTTTTACCAGCCGGCCTTTTGATTTCAGCGTTGGGAACGGGGGCGGTATCCCTGCTGCGGATTCCGGTGATACTGAGGCCGGCAGCCCTGAAGGTCCTTCTGCTGAACCGGTGCCTGTTGGTGCTGATATTGCATCTGAAGGTGCTGGCGATTCCGGGCTGCAGGGACATCCTGACGATACCGGCGGTACAGGCAGTTCTGCAGCAGAACCGCTGCCTCAGGATAATCCGACAGAATAAATAACGGCAGGTTTAAGCTCCTGGGTCCAAACTGAGCCGGGTGAGCGTAAGAAAGTGCGGTGCTTTATCGGTACCGCGCTTTTTGCTGTTTAGGCCTGTGTTCCCAGGTATTCAGCTTTTGTTATAGTGATTACGGCTTGCGGGTAAAACAGGCAGACCATATGTGACAAGGGGAATACGATGAATACGGATCAGAAGCCTAAGCAGTCGCTGGGCAAACGTATGAAAGCAGTGGTCCATTCATGCGGATGGAGCCTGCGGACAGCGCTGCAGACCGCACCTGCAGCATTTATCTCTTTACTGGTTATGAGCGCTTTAAGCGGTGTGACACCAGGTCTGCAGACGTATGTTGTAGGGTCACTGACACAGTCAGTAGCATCAGGTTCCCGTTCGGCGGCCCTGTGGTGGGCTGCTGCAACAGGGGTCCTTGTTGCTTTTACTATGGCGACGTCAATACTGACAGAATCAGTTAACCTGTTTGTCAGCGACCGGATACTGAATGCCTGCTTCAAAATGGTCAACAGTACTATCGCACGTATCAGCCCTGCCCGCCTGACCCGTGAGCGCAAAGCGGAAGAGGCCCGCCAGGCAAGGGAAGCTGTGAATAATATGGCAGTGTCTTCCCAGTCAAGCGGTATAGCCTCCATACTTTCCATGATCGTTGTCTGTGTGTCGCTGCTCCTGTCGATCTGGTATCTCAGCCCTCTTGCGGCCATCCTGGTGATACTGTGCTTATTCCCCATAACTGTAGCTGCTGCTATCCTGGCAAATGTGGAGGCTGTGGTCTGGCCGAAGATCGTTAAAATGAACAGGCGGTCGGAATATTTTGAGAACCAGATCACATATGAGCAGCAGGCGCACGAGCTTGCGCAGCTCCAGGGGCGCAAATATGTGGCGAAGCTCGCCAATGATAAACGTGATGAAGCGCTGAAAGGCAACCTTTACCTTGACCGTATCTACTTATCAGGTATGCTGGTTGCCGGCTTTCTGATCCTCGTTTTCGTTGTAGGGGCACTTATCGCGCTTATCAACAATAATGTCAGCGCCCCTGTCCTTTCAGGCGTCCTTGTAGGTATCCTGTCCGGGATAGTCAGCATGGCCAGCTTGGGATACAGGCTGGGAGGCATGGCGAAAAATTCTGTGTCAATAGAGGCGTTTATCTCATTCATCCACAGCAACGATAATGAGGATAAGACTGAAGCTGCCAGACAGCCTGCCGGCGGCCCGGCGCAGGATGACGGTACCGGTGATGTACAGAGGGGAAGTGCTTATGCCCATATCCCTGCCGCTGCCCGCAGCAGCACATTAGCTGGTTCGCCGCTGCTTAAGCTGGATGGCCTTACGGTAATATATCCGGGGAAAACTGAGCCGTCCGTTGCTGACATCTCATTTGAAGCCCGTATGGGCGAAACGATTGCCCTTGTAGGGCGCAACGGTGCAGGCAAAACAACGACGCTGCAGGCTATGCTCGGTGTGGTGCCTGCGCAGGGCGGGACCCTGATGCTTAACGGCGAGGATATAACCGCTGAAGGGTTTAATGAACGTATCAGCCATTTTGCTGTTATGCCTCAGGAATATAACCGCTTTGAATTTACTGTCCGCGATAACCTCCTCCTTGGCCTTCCTGAGGGTACGGTAGATGATGCGCAGATATGGGATGCCCTGCGTGCTGTGGAAGAGGAATCTGTGATACGCAAACTACCGCAGGGGCTGGATACCCAGCTTGGCGCAGAATGGGGAGGCGTGGGCCTGTCCGGCGGCGAATGGCAGCGGCTTGCACTTGCGCGTATGCTCCTGCGCCCTGCACCTGTCCGTGTGCTTGATGAGCCGACGAGCAATGTCGATTCGCAGTCAGAAGAGGTCATCTATTCCACGCTGTCGCAGGATTCGCATGAACATGCTACAGTGCTTGTATCCCATCGCGCGTGGACTTTGCAGAAGGTTGACCGGATATATGTATTCCGTGGCGGCAGGATAATTGAAACCGGCACGTACAGGGACCTTATCAGGCCAGGGACTTATTTTGCTGAGTTGTTCGACTATCAGCTCAATGCCGGTGAGTAGCTGCCAGGCACATACACGTAAATCATCCACTGGTTATCTTCCGTCCGCATCCTCAGCGTGCCGCCTAAGGCTTCAATAGCTTCTTTATGCATGCGGAGCCCGCGGCCGGAGGCCTCTGCACCCGGCAGCGGATCGGTATCCTTTATATCATTGGTTTCACGTATCGTGATCCCATCAGCATCGCCGACAATAGCCAGGGCATATGAATCCCTGCCTTGCAGTGTATGGCGCTGTATGTTCGCAAATATCTCAGTTATGACGGACAGTATCTCAGCACGCGCAGCATCTGAAAAATAAGTATTGGCCCCATTTATTTTTACAGTGCCGGTAAATTTGAGGTTTTCCAGCCGTGCCTGCTCCCTGCTGACAAAACTGTGCAATTCCGGCATTAGGCCTGCTGCCGGCGGCTGCCTGTTTCCAGGTTTAGCTGACAGTACTGGATCCCGGGTATATGTATCGTCATCCAGAATATCCAGTATCTCATGTATCTGGGCGAAGGCCTGCGAAGAATGGTCGGCAACCAGCTTCCAGTCCTGTGCATCGGCTTCACTGATGCTATCTATGGCGCCTGCCCCGCTATGGCTGTGCGCAATAAGCGAGATACCGGACAGGTTATTCGTCAGGGAATCATGTATCCGTATAGCGAGGGCCTTCCTGTCCTGCATATTCTTCAGCCGTTCTTCCGTTATTTTCTGCTCCATACTGATGCGCTGGGCATCAAGCTTTCGCCTGTGCTGGGAAAAAACTATCCCGGATAATAATCCTGCAGCGTAGAGCGCGGCCACCGCTACCCACGGTACCGGTTCCCACTGGTGGCTTACAGCTTCAGCAACGGTATGGATAGCAATACACACAGCAAGGGCGATGAGGGACGCCCGAAGGGAGGAATAATATGCAAGAACACCAATAGCAATGATCTCTCCTGAAAGTATCAGAGGCTGATTGGGCCCTTCGACCAATGGGGCGAGCATGGCGAAGAAAAGGATGGCCCAGCAGCCATACTGTGTGAGTACCGGGAGCAGAAAAATCATTGTTATATAAGGGACGAATATAAGCCAGAAAATACCGCTTCCGGGTGAAATCATAAGGATTTCAAGGACGGAAAGGATCAGGCCGAAAACTGAAAGTACAATAAGCCAGGTATGGCTGGAATATTGCGACAGATAGTGTCGGGGTGTTTTTATCCTATGGGCATCCATTATCATAATCCTCAGTCAGCGGTTCAAATCCGACCAGGCCAGTATAAGTGCCCGGTTATTAGGCACGTCAAGTTTTTTAGCAGCACTCTGCAGGTGGGTGCGGACTGTTGTCTGGCTTATACCCAGTTTTTCAGAGATCTGCTGCATTGATTCACCAGTGCACCATAAGTCCACAATCTCAGCTTCACGTGGTGACAGCTCTGTGTTTTTAGAGTTTCTGATCCTGTAAAAAGCATCCTGGGAAGAATCAAAATCGATGTTTTTATAGGGGAAGGGGGATCCGGAGCTTATCCGTATGATAGCTTCGGCGATCAGAGCCGGATCATCTTTGTGGATGATCCCCTGTGCTCCAGCTGCCGCAGCCTTGCGCGCGAAATGGTCTACATTGAATGATGACATCATAAGTATCGCTGTAGAAAAATTTTCGCGTCTGATAGCTGTACATGCCAGCAGCCCGTTCATATCGGACATTGATATATCTGCAAGCAGCACTGTTGGAGGATGATGTGAAAGGCAAACGGAAACAGCCAGGGAAGATTTATCAACCGGGTCAGGGAGATGCCATCCGGGAAGATGCTTTTTCAGGGTTGCGGCAAGCACGGCAAGTGTAAACCTGTCGTTGTCCATGATAAGCAGTGATTTGCCCGTAGCCGCTCCTTCCGTATGCTGGTACCTTGCTTATTTCAGTTTATACTTCAGCCGTTACGTATCGGCTATCCTCAGAAAAGAGGATACCTGTTTGAGGTCCGGCTAATAGCTTTGTAGTATCTGTTGCAGGGGCAATAGCAGCTTATCTGTCCTGAGATAAAGGATAAACAATATGAGTACGCTTACTGTTGATTCGCTGAGCAAGCGGTATGGGCGCAGTGCGGATCTGGCGCTCGACAATATCAGTTTTCAGCTGGGCAGCGGCATGATTGCAGGGATCCTTGGCCATAATGGGGCGGGGAAATCAACATTGCTTGGTTCAATTATCGGGGAAGTGAAGGCGACAGCAGGGAAAATCGCATATGATACTTATGACCTGACTGCTTCTCCCAGGACTGCGCGCAGGATATGCTCCTTTATGCCGCAGACTTACGCGCCATTGACCGGAGTAAACCCTCAGGAGGCTTTGAGTAGTGTCACAGGGATGAGGGGGCTCCCCGGCAATACTGGGGAGAGGCTTGTCCATGAATTTATGGAAGAACTGGATATCGCAGAATATGCCCGCACACCTGAGAACAAGCTTTCGGGAGGGTACCACAGGCTGGTTTCCCTAGGAATGGCTGTAGTACAGCAGGCTCAGGTACTTTTGCTTGATGAACCTACTAATGATGTTGATCCGATACGCCGCCGGATGCTGTGGAACCTGCTTCGGCGGATTGCTGATAACGGTGCTTTGGTGCTTGTTGTGACCCATAACCTCGAAGAAATACAGTCTGTAGCAGACAGGCTGCTGGTTTTTGACAGGGGTCATCTGCTTGCTGATTCGGCTCCGCCGGATCTTGCCGCGCTGTCCAATACGATCCGTTTTGAGATAAACGGGGAGTATCCTGTGCAGCTGCTATCCGGTTTGCCGGTGGCCAACATTACGCATACTGATTCTGTGACAGCATTTGAGTGTGACCCTAATAATAAAGGGCAGATACTTAGCCGGCTGAACCAGGCTTTTATTGATGATGATACTTTTGCATTCTCAGTTTCACATGGGACTATCCAGCAGGCATATGAAAAGCTTGTGGGAAGCGAGGCATTATGAAAACTTCTCTCCGCTCGCATAAAGCACTGTTGAAATGGAGCTTTCTAAGGCATCGGTATCTGTTCGTCTCTTTTACAGTCCTTCAGATTATGTTTGCCCTTGCTATAGTTTATGGATTGACGCTGATGCTTGATATGTCCGGCGGACAGTCTGCACAGAATGTCAATACTGGTGTCTGGCAGCTATGCCTGATAACGATTGGATGCAATCTTGCCCCGCAGATGATGGCCGGGTCGATCAGCGAAGGGTTTATGGAGTATCAGAGCAATTTACCGGTCTCAAGGGTTGGTATACTCCTGTCTGACTGGCTGATCTGGGCCCTTGTCTCAGCGCCTGGAGTTGCGGCGGCAATCCTGGCCGGATGGGCACGGTTCGGATTGGTTCCCCAGAATCCAGGGCTGCTGATACTCCTTCTGCTGCTGTGTATGCTGGTCAACCTTTCTTTTGGCTATACAATGGCTTTATGGTTCCCTCCGGATACTGTGACAATAGTCGGCCAGGCCGTTATGTTTGTTGCTATGCTGTTCTCCCCGATACTGTATTCGTCGGATAAGCTCCCGCATTTTATTGTTGCTTTTCATAATTGCCTTCCGTTTGTCCCTATGCATCGGCTGATACTCGCAGCTGCTTTCCCGGGAAGCTCACAGATGAATTGGCCGGATCTTGCTGTTGTCCTGGTGTGGCTGTTTGCCTGCTCCGGCATCTGCGTGGCTGGGCTTTACAAAAGGAAATGAAAAGGCTGGCAGGCAATAGTATGTTTGCATAATAGCCAGGGTAGAGGCTGCCCGTATGCCGGTCAGTCATCCTGCCTTACCATCTGTCTGGCTACCTGGCGGGACGCTATGTGCGAAGCCATCCCTCCCAGTATGATCAGCAGGACGCATGCTGTGACCATGCCCAGATAGGTAGGAAGGAATGAGGCCACTTTCATGCCGGCTGCTCCCGCAGGGCTCAGGAGGAGCAGCCCCATCAGTGCGGAGATCACTGTGATGACCAGCAGCGGGGTGACTGTTTCAATGCGCCGGGCTTTATCGAGGATCTTACGGTCAGCCCCTTCCAGCGCAAGGCTGATATACTGGTCGGACTGGTCATAGACCATTGCACTTTGCGTGACCATGGCTGATACTGCGGCCAGAAGTGCCACGAACCCCAACGTGAGCATCCCTCCCAGGCCGACGTCGTGGCTGGCGATCACCTGGCTTGGCCTTTGCTGGCCGCCTGTCCCTGCTGCCGATGCTGCAGCTGCGGTTATTGAGCATACAAAAATAGCCAGGCCTACGCCTGCTGTTGATCTCCATGCACGCTTGGGATCGTCCAGCAGCCTGCGCAGCCCTATAAGGCTGGCAGCACTTCGCGGATGCCTCACGCATATCTTTGCCCAGACTTTGATGACCCATGGCCCCACAAGGTTCAGCACACCAACTGAGATCCCCAGGCCGGCAGCTCCAACTATCCCCATAACAAGGTAGCCGGCGTCCTTTCCCAGGCGCATGGAGAATGCGATCAGGACTATCAGGAATAAGGCTGCCCCTATAATGGCACGGCGCTTAGTCACTTTTACTCCGGATGCCCTCATGCTCACGCCCAGCGGGGTTACGTTCACCCTGTGCAGTGAAAACAGCGCGGACAGCACGCAGATAAGGGTAATGACAGCAACTGCAGCCAGCATGAGAGGTACCCCTACCCACAGCTGGCTGAAAGTGAAGGGCACTCCCTGAAAAACAAGGAGCCGTACCAGAGGGATCGCTGCTATATAAAGGAGGCATCCGACCAGGGAACCGGCAAGGGCCTGGCTGGCGCTTTCTGCAACAGTCAGCAGGGTAGTCTGGCTTTGGGTAGCTCCGATAAGCCGCAAAATGGACAGCCTGCGGTCCCGCCGCCGCAGTGTCAGCCGTGTGGCGTGCGCGGACAGGGTGATAAGCGGTGCCACTATCAGTGCAGCAGCAATGTTTGCCAGGAATATGTATCCGTCTGCATCTGACCGTACCTCACGGTCAGAAAATATCTGCGCGGCATTCTGGCTTCGTACGAGGAATGCGTGGAAGCCTCCCATGACAGTGAGGAACACCCCCATAGACACCGCGAATGCAATAACGGCAAGGGTGTTGATGCGCCGGTCTTCGCGGGAAGAACGCATCAGGCTTGTAAGGGTGCGGAAGTTCATGCGAGTATCCTCCCATCCTGCATGTGGATAGTCATCTGGCAGGATCTTGCCACATTAGGGTCATGGGTCACCATGATCAGGCTTGCCCCTGTGCGTGCACACCAGCCAGTCAGCAGTTCAATGATCTGTTCCCCTGTGGTCTGGTCCAGCGCGCCTGTAGGTTCATCCGCAAAAATGACGGAAGGGCTGATAGCCAAGGCACGGGCTATTGCAATACGCTGGCGCTGCCCTCCGCTCATCTCGCCTGGCCTGTGTGATGCCAGCTGCCGCAGGCCCAGCCTTTCGAGCCAGTCTGATGCTGCTGCAACGGCTTTTTTATAGTCTGCTCCGGAGAGCATAAGGGGGAGCGCAACATTTTCCTCAGCACTGAGTTCTTCGATCAGCTGCCCCGACTGGAAAACGAAGCCGAAATCGGACCGCCGCAGGCGTGTGCGGTATGCATCAGGCAATGTTGCCATATTGCGGTTTTTATATACCACGGTCCCCTGGGTCGGCTTGAGTATACCTGCGAGTACATGGAGGAGGGTCGTTTTTCCCGATCCTGAGGGGCCCATGATAGATAAGCTTGATCCGGCCACGATGTCCAGGTTCACATTATCCAGGGCGCGTACTGCATTTGCCTGCGGATTGTCTGACCCGCCGGTCTGATAGTCCATCGTTACGTTCCTTGCCATAAGCACAGGCGCTGTGCGTTCATCTCCTGGCATTTCTCCCGCCTTTCATAAATAGATAGCTGGTGTTTTCACATTTAGTATAAGCTTGAAAAGTTTCCGGTTTTATCGGGAAGCACCCTGAAATCACCCTGAAATAGGTGCGCGGGATATCAGGGGGCTTGCTCAGGGTGCAGCCTTGCACTGTACGTAATATAGTTGATACAGGAATCGGATAAGGTAAATGTACAGTATAGGATTACAAAGTTGATTTGGAAAATAGATACTGCACGGTTTGGCTATAGCGCGACAGTGCTTAAATGGATCGCACTTATCACTATGACGGCCGACCATATCGGGTTTATCCTGTTCCCGCAGGCCACGGCGCTGCGTGTTATAGGGCGAATTGCTATGCCGGTCTTTGCTTACCTGATTGCTGAGGGATGCCGGTATTCCCGGCATAGGCTCCGTTATTTCCTGACAGTCCTGGGGACAGGGGCTGTGTGCTCGGTGGCGGCGTACTATGCAGCAGGGGGTACCCTGTATCAGAATATCCTTATTACTTTTGCCCTTTCGATTGCAACTATCTGCAGCCTGCAGTCCCTTATTGACTCGGTGGGAGGGGGTAACCGGGGCAGTATCCGCAGGAGCACAACCCACAGTAGTACAAAAAGTTCGGAAGGATATGGGCATAATTCTGGCAGAAGTGCTGTAGGTGACAGTAGAGGCATTATAAGAGTAAGCACGGAAAGCATACAGAGAGGGTTTGAGGGGAATACCGTTGAGGATGTGCCGGGATCCGCTGTGCGGCTGCCCGTCCTGCTGAGCGCTGCGTGGTTCCTGGGCATGATTGCGGTTGATGGGGTACTCGGATTCCCCGCCCCATTCCTGAGCCGGATCGGGGTTCAGCGTGGATTATGGTTTCATGGGCATCCTGCTGCCTGTTTTTGTTTATGCCGTCCCTAACAGGAGGCTGTGGAAGTGGCTTGCGCTTGCTGCGGGGATATGCCTTCTTACCGCCCAGATGCGGTGGCTGGAGGCGTATGCGTTCCTGGCCCTGCCTTTTGTCGCATTGTATAACGGCGAGCGCGGCAGATACCCTATGAAATATTTTTTCTACCTTTACTATCCTGCGCATATTGCATGCATCACAGGAATATCAATGCTTATATCGCAGTATTGACCCGGCGGCCTTTACAGGGCCCGTACTGCGGGAATAGTTCAATGCATCCCCATATGGTATCCCTGATCCCCTTTCCCTATATTTATATATGTCATTTATCGTATATGCGCAAGAGAGGGGTTGTACTGCAGGCATCTCTTCTGCTTGGAGTTCGTAGAACAGCATATTTACGGTTCTTTAATGATGTACATCACATTTCCGGCGTTTTCCAGAATCTACTACTTGTAGTACAGAAGATATTGATTTACCCGATATCTAGGGGTTCGCACCGTAAAATTTTTAGCCTGAAAACCTTTGATGAGGTTTCACTGTACTGGTAATGTTGTCATCGAGTAAGGAAGGATCAGACAATGGTCCTCACAGGTTTTTGATTATTAAGGGGTGGGCAGAATTTTGCTGACATGCGCAGGAGTTATCTCCGCAGGAAAAAGTACTATGACAAAGATACTTTCGGAAGAGCTGGGGACTAAGGCTTTCTTTGAACCGGTAGAAGACAACCCTGTCCTTCCTCTTTTCTACAGGGGGAACAAGATGGTCGAAGCCGGGGAGGCGGACAGTAATCCGTATACTTTCCTTCTCCAGGTGTTCTTCCTGAATCGCCGTTTTGCAATGATCAAACAGGCTATGCAGGAAGACAACAACGTCCTCGACCGTTCAATCTACGAAGATTCTATCTTTATGAAAATGAATACGGACCAGGGGCATGCAACCGAGGAGGAGTGGAATATTTATAAGTCCCTTCTTAACAACATGCTCGAAGAACTGCCGTATGCGGCAAAGAAAAAATCCCCCGACCTGATGATCATGATTGACGTAAACCTTGAGACCATGCTCCATCGCATCAAGAAGCGCGGGCGTGACTATGAACAGATTGATACAGACCCGTCGCTGGTGAAGTACTATGATTCCCTGATCAGGTACTATGATGAGTGGAAGGCTACTTACGACAAATCCCCGCTGCTTATTATCGACGGCAATAAGCTTGATTTTGTAGAGGATCCTGATGACCGCAATACTGTACTCAACATGATCGAAGAGAAGATGGTCGATGTTGGCACGCTTGAACAGGCTCGGTACGATGACCTGCGTGCCAGGCGCGAAGGCTGATTTTTAATATAATCCGTTTAAGGCTTCGGCGTGCGCGCCGGGGCTTTTTGTTTACCGTATATAAATTGACAGGATTAAGGCCGTGAGTTGGGGGAGTGCGGTTTAGAACCGGCGAGTCCAGCTAATTTGAGTGCAGATGTGTATCCGCGCTCTTAAGGCGTTTAGGTCTCTGGTGGTAAAACACGCAGATACAAGAATGAAAAATGTGGAAAACCGCCACAATGGATTTTGTATCTGCGTGTTTTACCGCCAGCGGTTGTGGATCGGAGGGGGAGTGGAATTCTTACCGGGGGAGTGCGGATATTTTGCAGCCCTTTAATTTTAAGGGTTATTAGGCAGATCCTGAAAATATGCTCAATTTTGTCTGAGGGGGGGGTATTTTCAAGTTGTATACATAATGGAGGGATGAGGAAGAAAACCGGGATCCGGCAATGGTGCATATCGGCATATATAGAAGTACGGGATGGCTCTGCGGGGTTCAGGGTGATAGGAAAGGAAAGATAAATGAAAGTTTGCAGCCAATGTTCTGCGCAGAATCCTGACAGTGCCCAGTTCTGCCGTAATTGCGGTGCTCAGGTCAGCGCAGGCGAGAGCCCGGTAATAGTCCGGTCTCAAAACTATTCGTCCTCAGCTGCTGGCGGCTTGCCTGGAACTGCGAATATTCACAATGCTGATACTGCAGTAAAGGCTGGTGCTGGGAATGAAGCCAAAGATTTCTTTGCATGGCTGGTTTCTGCCCTGAAAAGGCCCAGTAATCCTTATGCGACCCGTGTCTGGTGGTCATTCCTTGTGATGGCTGTTACATCAGTTTTGCCGGCATTCCAGCTTATTATTACCACGAATAAAGCCTTTGATGCTTATATTTCATCGTATATGTCATCAGGATACAGAGTGGTAGGGTACTCACCTACACGACCTGATATTCCGCCATCCGTATTCTTTAAGTTCTGGTTACTTTTTGCCGTGATACTCTACACTGCAGTATTGCTTGCATTTATTGGGCGGAAGCTGTTCGGTGATCCCATTACGTTCCTGCAGATGCATGATGCAATGGTACAACGCTATTTCCCCGCGACAATCGCTCTTGTGCTTGCCCTTTTGCTTTCGCTCCTCGGCGCCGGCAAGTTTTCCTTGATCATACTTCTAGTAGTCCTTTTATTTGTTATTGCAGTCCCTTCTGTTGTTGTCAGCCAGTCGGAAAATAAACGGGCTATTGACAGTTTCCTGTTATGGTGCGTATTTTTTGTGATTTCGCTTGTTGTTATAGCTATTGTATCCGTTATTATGCGTTCTGTAATGACCGGTGTGACGAAAGAAATTATCAGCGGTTTCTTTACTGATTTCAAACGGTTCTAAAGTATTAACGAGATAAGGAGTAGGAATATGTTTTGTACAAATTGCTGTGCTGATAACAGTGCGGATGATAAGTTCTGCACTACATGCGGTGCGCCATTGCATGACGGGCCTGCTGCTGGCGGCAGCGTGAGACATTCTGGCAATAATACTACTGCCCAGCAGGAAACCGCTGTTATGCAGACGGTAGATGCTGCTGGTACTGCCAGCACACCTCCAGCATTTGTCACTCGGACAGCAGGAAATGTAAATGTACGGGCTGCTGGTGCTGATGAAGGCACAGCCACAAAGCCGAAGCGGCGTATGAAGAAAAGCACCATTATACTGCTTGCTGTATTTGGAGTATTAATTGCCGGGCTGGTCATAGCGTATTTCACACTGCTGAACACGGTTTTTTCTGAGCGGAATGTGGTCAGTGATTATGTTAATGCCATTGCCAATGGCCAGTATGCGAAGGCGACGAAACTTGTTGACCCGGGCGTCAGTAATAATACGCGGGCGCTGTTTACTGATGCTGTTGCTAAAGATCCGAAGGACCGTATCCAGCAGGTGTCTGTTGGGGATATAACTAAAGATACTGCGCAGGGCAGCAGGAAGCATAAAGTTACTGTTACCTATGCTGTTAATGGAGTAAAGCAGTCATCAACTCTCACCCTGGAACCTGCCGGGAAACGTTTCCTCATTTTTGATTCGTGGAAGATAACCACTCCCATGATTGAGAAAAGGAATTTATCTGTTCCTGCAGTCCTTGACAGTGTCCTTGTGAATGGTGTGGCAGTAAAACTGGCAGCGTATAACACGGACGGAGGCTCCGGGACATCATATTCACTGCCGAGCTACCCGGGTATGCTCAGGATTTCAGCCCCGAAGTCCCCTTATTGGGAATCGGAAACCGTGTCATCTGGAGAAAAAGTAAACACTTCTGCCACTTTGGAGCTGACAGCTACGGAAAAGCTCAGGGATGATATTCTGGATCTTGCTAAGCAGAAGGTGAAAGAGTGTGTTGCATCGTCTGCTCTGTCTAAAACAGGATGTGATTTTTCGAATGGTTCTTTCGAATCATACAGCTCCAGTTCAAAAGCGTATACTGATATTAAGCGTACCGTAACGCAGGAACCTGCATTTGATTCTTCTGATTCCCTTGATATATCTGCCGGGACATTCAGGACATCGCGTATTGATGTTTCGATCCATTATAAATACCGGTATGATGCAGGTGATCCGTGGTGGGATAGTGACGAATCCGATTCGGGCCGGTTAGAAGGCTGGTTCTCAGTAAAAGATGGGAAACTTTCTGTTAAGTTCTCTGAGTCTGACTCAGGATATTACTGATAAAGTTTTATCAAGGGCGGGAAATGTATGGCTCAGCCTTACATTAAGCCCGCTTTCATGGGAATAAAAACAGAACGGGTGTGAGTACGTTTCATTGCGTACCCGCACCCGTATTTTATTGTATGGTCCGGGAACAGGGCTTTTCTAAATTGGATACGTTCGGGAGAGATAACGGTCCCTGGTGGTAAAACACGCAGATACAAAATCCATTGTGGCGGTTTTCCACATTTTTCATTCTTATATCTGCGTGTTTTACCACCAGCGGTTGTGGATCGGAGGGGGAGTGGGACTCTTACCGGGTAATGAGGCTCGGCGGTGACGTGTACTAGTATGGGGCAAGGGTGCATAATCACATCAGGTAAAATTTGTAAAATATGCGAAAGGACAGATAAATGAAAATTTGCAGCCAATGTTCTGCGCAAAATCCCGATAATGCCCGGTTCTGCCGTAATTGCGGCACGCAGCTCAATGCAGGCGCAGGCCCGATAGGAGGAGGCCAGGCTCCAGGCCAGCCTGCTTCCGCACCGGCGTTTGTACAGGATCCGGCACCTGCGCCGGATCCTGCACCAGTACCTGCTTCTACGCCATCCCCGGTGTCCGCTCCTGCTCCGGTTTCTGCCCCGGGATCTGAGCAGGTTCCCGGAATAGCCCATGGAGTGCCGTATAGCCCTGCAAACCCTCAGACTGGCGGAGTTAAACCTGATAAGACAAATGAGGCCAAAGCTTTCTCTGCATGGCTGGTTTCTGCCCTGAAAAGGCCAAGCGGTTCGTATGCGACCCATTCCTGGTGGGCGTTCGTTGTTATGGCTGTTATGTCGCTTCTTCCAGCGCTGCAAATAATTATTATTGCGAATAAAGCAGTAGACACCTCCCTCTCAGTTTTTGGCAGGCATATATCCATCCCCTCAGGGGCAGGTGCAGGCATTTTAGTATCTGTTTTCTTCAGGCTGTGGCTGATCTTTGCCCTGATATTCTATACCGCGGTACTGCTCGCGTTCGTTGGCCGGAAGCTGTTCGGGGAACCAACTACATTCCTGCAGATGCATGACGCAATGGTGCAGCGCTTCCTCCCTGCAGCTATTGCCGTAACGGTTTCTTTCCTGCTGTCCTTATTCGGCGTTGGTGCCCTTTCGCTGATTATCATTCTGATAACCCTTTCGTTCATCATGGCTGTCCCTTCTGTTGTTGTCAGCCAGTCGGAGAACAGGCGTGCTGCCGATGGGTTCCTGCTGTGGTGTGCCTTTTTCGTGATCACACTTATCGCTTTGGCCGTTCTTGGCACTGTTATCAGTTCTATAGTCCTTGGCGGGGCACAGGATATTATTAATTGGGGTTTTTAACGGGCAACTTAAGGTTGGCGCAAGAAGTAAGGATTTAGAGTATGTTTTGTACGAATTGCGGTGCCAGCAACAGTGCAGATAACAAATTCTGTATTGCATGCGGTGCATCATTGCGTAACACGGCTGTCAATATCGGCAGAGCTGGCGGAGCCCGTATAGCCCATACAGCCGGTACCGCCCAGCAGGAAACTGCAGTTATGCAGCCGATAGATACTGCATATAGCACCGGCACACCTCCAGCTTTCGCCCCTCGGACGGCAGAGGATACAGGTGTACTGCCCGCAGGCGGGACCGCGGATATGGCTGCCGCGCCGAAACGGCGTATAAAGAGAAGCACTGTCATAGTGCTTACCGTTTTCGGGGTGCTGGCTGCCGGGCTGGTCATAGCGTATTTCATACTGCTCAATACTGTTTTTTCTGAGCGGAATGTGGTCAATGATTATGTTAATGCCATTGCCAATGGGCAGTACTCAAAAGCAACGAAACTTGTTGACCCCGGTGTCAGCAATGAGGCCCGTGCTTTATTTACCGATGCTATTGCCAGGGATCCGAAGGACCGTATCCAACAGGTGTCTGTAGGGGATATAACTAAAGACACTGCGCAGAACGGCAGGAAGCATAAAGTTACTGTTACCTATACGGTGAACGGGGTAAAGCAGTCTTCGACCTTAACACTGGAACCCAGCGGAAAGCGCTTCCTTATTTTTGATTCGTGGAAGATAACTACCCCCATGATCGAGAAAAGGGATCTGGTTATCCCCTCGCTCCTCGACAGTATTGTGGTGAATGGGGTAACAGTAAAACTGGCAGGATACGAGGCCGGCGGAAGTTCCGGGACATCATATTCACTGCCGAGTTATCCGGGCATGCTCAGGATTTCAGCCCCGAAGTCCCCTTATTGGGAATCGGAAACCGTATCGTCAGGGGAAACCGCAGGAGCTACCGCAATTTTAGAATTGACTGCTACACAGAAGCTTAAGCAGGCTGTCCTGGACCTTGTCAGGCAGAAGGTAAAAGCGTGTGTTGCATCTTCTGCGCTGTCCAAAGAGGGATGTGATTTTTCAAACGGATCCTTTGAATCATACAGCACCAGCTCAACAGCCTATACTGATATCACACGTACCGTAACGCAGGAACCTGCATTTGATTCTTCTGATTCCCTTGATATATCTGCCGGGACTTTCAGGACATCGCGTATTGATGTTTCGATCCATTATAAATACCGGTATAGCGAAGATGAATCATGGCAGGATGGCGATACTTCGGATTCAGGACGGCTGGAAGGGACTTTCTCAGTGAAGAACGGGAAATTATCTGTCAGCTACACCTATGATTCAGGCGCATCCTAGCAGTAAACTGCCCTGGCTGGTCAGCCTTTACGGCCTGACCTTTCCCGGATGAGGCGGATCAGCCTTCCAAGCCCATAAGGGACAAATATGACGGGGATATACGCGACGGCATATTTGAGCAGGTCTATAAGCGGATAATATGAAAAATCAAGCACAAAACTGCCGGCAAGACGGAAGCATGCAGCGCCGCTCCCGGGAAGCACGCCATTGGTACAGCTATCCATAAAAATAAGCGCCGCAGGGACCAGCGCAATAAATGTCATGATGAAACACACGATAGGGTAGAGCCACGTAGTTTTATACGTAATGCCGAGCACCAGGCCGGTAATTATAAGTGCTGCCGGCCAGAAAATAATGATCCCGAAAGCTATAGATTTGCTGATAGTGTTATGTGTGTCATTGTAATACTGGTCGGCCAGCGTAAAAGCATACAGCGCAAAAATAAGTATCCAGCAGATGACCATGCTGCGGCTGGCTATATGGTGCTTAGCTGTATTGCGTTTTTCCATAATGAGCCCCTTTGCCTATGCGGATTTCCAATACATACGGAACATGTGCCCTGGATGCGATTCGAACGCACGACACCCACTTTAGGAGAGTGGTGCTCTATCCCCTGAGCTACCAGGGCAGTTTTCAATTAAGCAGGCCGGCATGTGCACTGAAGCCTGCACGTATCTATCATACAGGAGTCTTAAACTTTTTGGCGCGGAGTTTCTCCGGCCTTTTACTCCATATTCCCCTGAGTGCCAGCATTTTCCCCTGCGCTTGCCTGATCAGCCTGCGCGGCATCAAGTTTGGCACGGACGTCATCCAGTACTTCCTGGGCGCGCCGGGCCAGGGCTTCGCCCAGCTCCCACTGGCGTACCGAATTTTCCAGGTCGAGCCCGCCTGCTTCGAGGGCCTGGACTGCCTCCGCAAGCTGATCGCGTGCCTGCTCATAGCTTAAAGTGCTGATCTGTGCGCGCTCCTCATCGGTAAGGGAGGAAGCTTTTTCAGTGCTTTCTGCCGGTTTTACATTTGCTGCCTTTGCCATGTTCGTATCCTTAATATATTAAATATATTTTATTTTTCTTATTGCTTATTACTTTACTGCAGTTATGCTACTGCATTTTATTCTCTTTTATTTTTCTGCATTTTCCGGATCCGGATCAGTGGAATCAACGGAAACACCGGCTTTTCCGCGCCGCAGCGTTATAGTCAGCTTATCGCCAGCGGAGAGGGAAGCCGGGTCATCGATTATATGCCCAACAGCATCCTGGACTACCGCGTAGCCGCGGTCAAGTGTCGACTGCGGGCTTAGGGCAGTCAGGCTCGCATGCAGCTTTTCAATGCCAAAGCCGGCTTCGTCGGCCAGGCGCCGCATGCCTACATCAAGCCTGCGCGCGGAATCGTTGATCAGCAGCTGAGGCCTTTCCAGGATGGTCTGGGGATGCGTCAGGCTGGGGCGGTTCCTGTAAGCGTCAATACGCTGCTGTTCGGTATCGGCGGCTGTTCGTATACGCTGCCTGATGCGGCGGCGCGCCTCATTAACAAGTGCCAGCTGCTCCATAACATCCGGGACGATGCGTTTTGCAGCGTCTGTAGGGGTGGATGCGCGCATATCCGCTGCCAGGTCGATCAGGGTCCAGTCATCCTCATGCCCGATAGCAGATACGATTGGGGTAACGCATGCAGCGGCGGCGCGCACTACGCCTTCATCGGAAAAACCGATCAGGTCTTCAAAAGAGCCGCCGCCTCGTGCAACGATGATCACATCAATGTCCGGGTCGGCGTCAAGCTTGTGGATAGCCTCTATGACTTCAGGCGGGCATTGTGCCCCCTGCACATGCACATGTTCAATGGTGAAGTTGATAGTCGGCCAGCGGAGCTTTGCATTAGTCACGATATCTCCCTCAGCGCGCGCCTGGGGAGCGCATATTACGCCTATCCGATGGGGGAATTCCGGGATCGGCACCTTATGCGACTCGTCAAACAGCCCTTCCCCCTTGAGCTTCTTGCGCAGCTCTTCTATCTGCTGGCGGAGGTCACCTTTACCAACCCTGCGGATATCATCGCCTATGAAACTCAGGCTTGTGCGTTTCATCCATACATCAGGGTGCCCATGCACAACGACCTGGTCCCCCTGGATAAACTGCGAAGCCTGCGCTGCAAACGTCCTCCACCCTGATACCTGGACGGTGACGTCTTCTGTGTTATCGCGCAATGTTATATAGGCGGATCCCGCCCGGCGGGTATTGATCTCCTGGATCTGGCCTTCGATCCATGTTGCGGGCCAGCGTTCAACGGCATTATGGTATGCCAGGCTCAGCCTGCTTACCGGCCAGGGGTTGTCAGGCGTAGTATCGGCCGCTTTTTCCGGCGGCTGTTTTGCAGTCTGCACTCCGATCTCAAAACTGGACATAGTTATACTGTAATAGGCGAGTGGTACTGCGGGGGAAGGGAGGGGAGAAAAAAGAGGTGCCGGCCTGTTTTTAGCGGGGGGAGAAAAAAGGCGCTGGCCTGATCCGGAACAGCCTGCGGTGTTGGCTGCTGAGTTTGTTAAGGTAGCAGTATGAGCAATCCAGATTCAGAAGATCCGCGTAAAGGTTTTGACGGCTCTCAGGGCCCTGAGAACACTGACAGCCCCGGCGGACAGGATAACCCTGACGCAATGTCTGACGAGGAAGTCAGGGATATCCTTAAAGGGTTTGAGGGGGAGTTCGGCGATTCCGATATGCCTGCTGCCGTCCCGTCTGCGCAGGATACGGGTCCGGGGTCTGAGCCTGCCGGATCGGATACTCCCGGCCTCAGCGACGATGAGCTTAGCGAATTCAGCGACCAGCTTGAGGGGGTACTGGGGAATAAAGCGAAATGTGCAATAATCATCACCCAGCTGCGCTCTGCACGTTTCCTTGCTGCCCTGTGTTCACTCACAGATATTTCAGCACAGTGCATTGATTCGCAGAACGGGGCATGCGCTGTTCTGCGCGAGCTTGACGGCAGCGGCCCTGAAGATGCTGTACGGGGGCTGACAGAAGCTGTTAACGGTCTAGCGGCAGTCCTTGCCGTCAACCGTGCCGATAAAGTCGATATGCATCTGTGGGTCGGAGGGAAGGAGGGGACATCATATGCGCCTCCTATAATACTGTCATCGGTGCCGTTATTCGTTGAAGATATGCTCACAGGGTCTTTGACTGTGCAGGAGGTCATCAGTGAAGGCACCCATGTTGAAGACAGCGGTTCCATAAGTAAAGTTGAGGCTTACGGGATAATCGGCGAGAACCTGAAATAAACAGCAGGGGACATATAGTAGCAGGAACAGGAGGGCAGTTATATGCCGGATATATCTGATAAGGTTGGGCAGCCGTCTGGAGGGGAACCTGATTCCCCGCATAAGAAGCGGAAATACAAGATCGTGAGCAACAAAGTCCTTTCTTCATGCAGCGTGATTATTGATGTAACAGCATTCCTTATATGGTTCACACGGTGTTTTACCGACGCGCTTGGTTACCGTGTATATAATAATCCCGGGCTGTGGGGATTGGAGCCGTGGGAGGATGTCAGCAATATAGTTATTTTTTTTGAGGTACTCGCGGTAATAATTTTTATCGGGTTCAGGCTGTTTGGAGCTGTCCTGCTGAGCGCGGCTGCAACTGCAGGTATCCTCTTCTGGGGGGCATCGCATTCAGATAATGGCTTATTTTTTGGACTGGGCGGGATCATCCTTTTATCCCTCCTGTCCTGTATAGCTGTGGCCGCCGCTGTTGCATTTATGGATGTGCAGTATCAGAAAGACAGGCAGTCCCAGGAGAGGCGTGTAAAGGCTGATTGACTGTGCTTCACTTCGCCGGGTACTTTGTTTTGACGTGAACATATGGCAAACTTGAAGTATGAATGCACAGCAGGAGTTTGCGCTTCGCGCGGTTGAAGAGAATGATATCCGGTTCATCCGTCTGTGGTTCACAGACGTCCTTGGGCAGCTGAAATCTGTTGCTATTGCCCCGGCTGAGCTCGAAGCTGCTTTTGAAGAGGGGATAGGCTTTGATGGTTCAGCAATCGAAGGCCTTACGCGCGTATCTGAGGATGATATGCTGGTGCGGCCGGATGCTTCGACTTTCCAGATACTTCCTCTGTCCAGCGGCGAAAATTCTACAGCCCGCATGTTCTGTGATGTCCTCACCCCTGAGGGGGAGCCAAGCCTCGGGGACTCCCGGAATGTCCTGAAGAATGCGTTGGATAATGCCAAGGGGAAAGGTTTCAGCTTCTATTGCCATCCTGAAATTGAATTCTATCTGTTCAGGCATCAGAATGACTGGACCCGTCCTCCTGTCCCCATTGATGAGGGCGGCTATTTTGACCAGGTCCCGCGCAGCTCGAGTATGGATTTCCGCCGTGCTGCTGTCAGCCAGCTTGAAGATCTCGGCATACCGGTCGAGTTCTCCCATCATGAAACAGGGCCGGGGCAGAATGAGATCGACCTGCGCCATGCGGGTGCTTTGAATGCTGCGGACAGCATCATGACTTTCAGGACTATTGTTAAGGAGATCTCACTTGACCGCGGGATATATGCAAGTTTCATGCCTAAACCGCTGGTAGATCAGCCGGGATCGGGCATGCATACGCATCTGTCGCTTTTTGAGGGGGATTCGAATTCATTTTATGAGGCGGGGCAGGAATTCAGTATGTCGCTTACTGCACGGCAGTTCGCCGCCGGGATCCTTTACCATGCGCAGGAGATCACAGCAGTTATGAACCAGTACGTGAATTCGTATAAACGCCTGTGGGGCGGGGCGGAGGCACCGAGCTATGTATGCTGGGGGCATAATAACCGCTCGGCGCTGCTGCGCATCCCCCAGTATAAGCCCGGGAAGATCAATTCTGCGCGCATTGAGTTCCGTGCGCTTGACCCAACGTGCAATCCGTATCTTGCTTTTGCGCTGCTCCTGGCTGCCGGTATTGATGGAATCGATCAGCAGATGGATCTTGAAGAGCCGATGAATGATGATGTGTGGGAGCTTACGGATGCTGAACGCCAGGCAATGGGTATCAGGCCTTTGCCGGGGTCGCTTGATGCTGCGCTGCGCCAGATGGAAAAATCGGAATTTGTTGCCGGTGTCCTTGGTGAGCATGTTTTTGAGTATTTCCTGCGCAATAAGCATGCGGAATGGCGTGAATACCGCCAGCAGATCACCCAGTATGAGCTTTCCAAGTATCTGCCCAGGCTGTAAGTCAGGCTGTAAGCATGCAGGCCGCTGCAGCTTCTGCTACTGAAGGGTATCCAGCAGCTTCTGCATGCGCTGGATGCTGACAGGCTGTGAAGTACCGAGTTCCTGTGCCCACAGGGAAATAAGGAATTCCTCATACATCCATCGTATCCACTCGGCGGTTTTCAGGGCTTTATCATGCCCGGGACCGGAGGGTGTGCTGGAAGCGGCTTCACGGGCCCTGTCAACGAGGCTGCGGGCTTCGTCAGCCTGCCATGCCCACTGAACATCGCGGGATTTGTTGTCTTTTGCCTTTCTGATCCGCAGCAGGTCGGCCTGGCAGTATACAGATATGCGTGCGAGACTTTCCGGCGGGGATTGGGCTATAAAACCGGGGAAGACCAGAGAAGCTATATGCTCGCGCACAGACTGCAGCACGGATAACAGCGGCAGATCGGCAGTTCCGGAAACCGCATGGCTGGCATCGCTGTAAGACTGAAGGTCCCTGACAACATCCTTCGCTACTGCATATACGGTATCTTCGTAGATATCTTCCACCCCCGATACTGCCTGCGCAAGCTGTGTATCGTCAGTTACCTTTTCAATATCCGGCAGAAGGCGTTTAACAGCGGCCAGCTGCAGGTCAGAAACCAGCTTCCGGGTTGAATCATAAGGGGCAGCCGCCAGCATAAGCGCTTCATCCCCGAGCCACCGTGATGAGATACGTTCTGCAGGAAGTGCAAGGTGCTTTGCGGCCGCATCCCATAACATCTGCGAGCGGGGGACTGCTGAGGCGCCCGCCTGGCTGAGGAGGTTTGCCTTGGCAACATTCTTCCCCTGGGCCTGTGCTTTGCGCGCTTTCTTTTCCACATGTTTACGGGCACTGTGCCGGGCCGCTTCATCAAACCTGTTCTGGAGTTCTGCCAGGTCTTTTGATACCCCCAGGGTCTCTGCCTGTGATGCGGAAGCTGAAGAGTAGAGCACGGATCCAGGTGCCGCTGCCGGGGAAGGCTTCTGCTTCGTATCCCGTTCTACGCTGAAGGTCATGCGCACATAGCCGGGAAGGCGCGCAATCTGTTGTGCATTGAAAACTTCAGGATGTATCTGTGCACCGGCAACGGCTATCGCGGCCTGGGTGAAGACATGGGAGAATTCGGGGACCTCTTCCGACCATTCAGCTGTCCCGGGAAGGTTGGGATACCGGGTACTGATCCATTCGCGGATCTTCCGCGCAGTATCCGGCGCGGGTATAAGCTGTACGCGCAGTGTTTTAGGAAGGGATTTGATAGTCGCCGTGATCAGGTCATCAAGGAGCCCGGGAACATTCCAGGTGAATTCCTGCGGACGTATGCGCGAGAGTACCGACAGAGGTATGTGGACGGTCACGCCGTCGCGCTCAGACCGCGTATCGTATATGTAGCTGAGCCTGAGAGGGATCGTGGAGCCGTCTGTGCCGGCAGCATGCCAGTAATCCGGGTATGCATCAATGCTGAAGCCGGTATCCGTGCCGGAAAGCCTCTCTACGCTGTCTGCAGTGAAATCAAGAAGGCTGGGCTGCTCGGCATGTTCTTTTTTCCACCATGAACCGAGTGCTGCAACAGATGTTATACCCTGCGGAAGTTTTGAATCATAAAAAAGGAAGAGGTCGTCATCATTCACGCTGTCTGCGATGCGGCGTGTACGGTGTGTTTCCTCATCGGCCTGGTCAATAGCCTGGCGGTTGCGTTCCACAAAAGAATCATAAGGGAAACGCTGGCGGATATCACCGTCAACAAGCCCTTGCCTGATAAGGAATTCCCGCGCCTGCTGAGGGTTTATCCGCGCCCATTGGACAGGCCGGTCCTGCACGATGGGCAGCCCATACAGGAGTACGGTAGACTTGGCGATCGCTGCGCCCCGGGCACCTGACCAGTGCGGCTCAGCGTAAGTCGTACGTGTGAGGTGCCTTCCCAGGGATTCCGCCCACTCCGGTTTTATGGCTGCTGCGCTGCGCGCCCACAGGCGGGAAGTCTCAACAAGTTCTCCGGCCATGACCCACTCCGGCGTAGCTTTGAAAACTGCTGATGCAGGGAAAAGCGAAAAATGTATCCCGCGCGATCCCCGGTAATTGTTTTTTAATGTTTTTTGCGCCCGTTTCAAAGCGCGAGCCTTCTGTGCCTTGTTTAAGCCGGCGAAGTCTGATGCCTTGGGTTCGCGGATAGTCTGCATCCCCATGGAACTGAGCAGCCCGCTGAGCATTGCAGTATGGATGCTGTCGCTGTCCCATGAACAGCACAGGCTATGTGCGGACTGCTGGGCCTGGGGGAGCTGCCGGATAGCGATATCAGGGCGGGAAATGGGGAAAGGCCCTCCCACTTTCCATCTCATCTCTGCGCACACTGAGCACAGCTGCCCGTAGAGGTCAGCCCACTGCCGCATGCGAAGGTAATTCATGAATTCAGCTTTGCAGGCCTTTCTCAGGGCGGAATTACTCAGCTTCCCATCCGCCTGGAAAAAGCGGTCCCATATGTTCAGGGCGGTTATAAAATCGCTGGAGCTGTCCGCATAACGGTTATGGATCCGATCTGCTTCTTCAGCTTTATCATCCGGGCGCTCGCGCGGGTCCTGAAGGCTGAGGAAGGCTGTAATAACCAGCACTGCAGCAAGGGTATCTGCAGACATTCGGGATGCCTGGACCATCATGCGGCCAAGCCGTACATCGATGGGTATGCGCGCCAGGCGCCGGCCGATCCCCGTAAGCACAATATCACCGTGCTTACGCTTGACGGCACCCAGTTCGGTAAGTTCATTGAACCCGTCTGTTACCGAGCGCATGTCCGGCGGATCTATAAAGCCAAAACCGGTGATATCATCAGCCGTCCGGGCAACACCCGCGGAAAGCATCTGAAGGATGACTGCCCCCAGGGAGGTGCGCTGGATCTCGGGGTCTGTGAACCGCGGACGTGACCCATAATCTTCCTGGGAATATAAACGGACAGCGATCCCGTCGGCAATACGTCCGCACCGTCCGGCGCGCTGGTCTGCGCTGGCCTGCGAAATGGCTTCAACAGGGAGCCGCTGTACTTTCGCAGTTTTAGAATACCGTGAAATGCGGGCAAAACCGGGATCCACCACAAAACGGATCCCCGGGACAGTAAGCGATGTTTCAGCAACATTCGTTGCAATAATGATCCTCTGATGTTCGTGCGGTTCAAAAACCCTATGCTGCTCTTTCGCGCTGAGACGGGCGTATAACGGTATTATTTCTATGGCATCTGCATTGCGCAGGTCAGTCTTCCGCTGGCCGAATGCACGCGATACCGCGTCTTCGTAGTCATGGATATCGCGCTCCCCAGAGGCAAAAACAAGGATATCCCGTGCGCCCCTTTCCCGCGAGGATAAAGCCGCAAGTTCCAGGCATGCCCTTGCTACAGCGTGTGCAGTGTCTGCAGAATCATCATGGGTTTTGCCTGAATTGCCGCTGCCGGTGCTGCTGTCCATATTTCCGGCCCCGGGCACTGTATCCATCAGCGCAGGTGCTCCGCCTAAAGGCTCATACACTATGCGGACAGGATATGTGCGTCCGCTCACCTCAATAACGGGTACGCCGTGCCCTGTCACATCGCTGAAATGCTTTTGGAATTTCTGGGAATCGATAGTTGCTGAAGTAATGATCAGTTTAAGGTCTTTGCGTTTATGGAGGAGCTGGCTGAGGTACCCGAGAAGGAAGTCAATATTCAGGCTGCGTTCGTGGGCCTCATCGATCATTATGGTATCGTATGCGCTGAGCAGGGGGTCGCGCTGGATGTGGGCGAGTAGTATCCCGTCAGTTGCTACGCATAAACGGGTAGAAGGGGAGCTGCGGTCTGTGAAGCGTACCCGATAGCCTATCTCATGGCCCAGGGCAGTATGCATTTCGTCTGCGATGCGTTCTGCGACTGTCCGTGCTGCAAGGCGCCGGGGCTGCGTGAGCATGATCTGCCTGCCGTGTGTACCGCGCCCAAGCTCCAGAAGCATTTTAGGTATCTGAGTCGTTTTCCCGGAGCCTGTCTGCCCGCTGACTATCACTACCTGGGATGAACGGACAGCCTGCATAATGCGTTCGCGAGCTTCGCTTACCGGGAGCTCAGCCGGATAAATGAATTCCATGCTCATGCAGATTCTCCGGAAGCGGGGAGACGGTGGACTTCAATTACCCGGTAGCCTTTGGATGACGAGTATTTGCGGACCGTATATCCCACCCTGCCTGATGAAAGTGCGGTTTTATCCCCGGGGCCGACATTCAATGATATATCTAGCCATGGGATAAGCGAGTCGGCACCGAGATTCTTCTGGACAACGAGATATGCGTATCCGTTGGTATTCAGACGGGGCAGATACATCATCAGCAGTTCGTGGAGGGCCTCTTTCCCGATGCGGATAGGGGGGTTTGACCAGATCATGTCAAAACCGGTGCGGACCCATTCATCGCCATACTCTGTTACAAGGCTTTCCGGGGTACCGGTTTTTATGTTTGCCAGCCTGTTCTGCTGTGCATTATAGCGGGTAAGGCTAACGGCACGTTCATTGATATCAGTGGCCCATACAGAAGCTTCGGGGTATTCGCGGGCCAGCGCAACGGCTATAGGGCCCCATCCGCAGCCGAGATCCAGGCAGTTCAAGACTTTCCTGCCTTCATTGATGTCAGCGGCTGCCCCCGGCGCATCTTTGAGAAGGACTGCGGTACCCGGATCAAGGCGGTGTGCGGAGAAGACGCCGTTGGATACCGCCATATCAGTAGGGATCCCGCGGATAACAGTATGGATAGTGCTTCGGGTGTCGGCAGAGGACGGGTCTGCCGAGAAATACTGTTCAGCCATGCTGCCTCCACTGTGGTCCCTGTTTGCGGACTGGTGATATCCCCTGACCCGTGCCATTATACCTGGGGACACCCGAAATGGCGCGCATCTCCCTTTCAGCAGAACAGCCGGATAAAAAACGCCTGAAGTGCCTGACTTGCAAAAATACGTGATCTTATTAAGATAAAAGTAAAAGCAGCAGAGAAACAATTAAAGAGGATTACGGTGAGGGTCAATTTTACAAAAGTACTCAGCGCTCTTAATGCAGAGAACACAGTGATCGAAAAAAAGCTTGAAGATTGCCAGGACAGGATCAGCAGGCTTTCCAAACTTGCTTTGTCTGAGTACGGGCTGCAGGGCAAGGCATATACGGCTGTGGAGGATACCATACATTCGCGTGCGCCGTTTCTCCGTGCGCAGTGGAATGCCTGGGAGGCATTGAGAAACGGCAATTCATCCCATCTTGCAGCGATCAACAGGCTTCGGGGCCAGGGTATGCATGATGAAATCGATACCGACAAATTACTTGCACGGCTGTGGGAGTGTTACAGGCAGATAGCAAAATGCAGGGACTCGCAGAATGCTTTACTGGCACCAAAACCTGAGGTTAAGGCCGACTCTTCTATACGTCTGTCCCAGCTGACAGGGGGTTCGCTGACGCTTTTGGAGCCGCTTAAAACCGGACTGCAGAAGCAGCTTGACCTTTTTTATCAGTATCAGCAGGCAGCAGCGTCATTTTATGCGGAAGCAGAGGCAAAAGTATCACTGCTGAAAGCTGCTAATGCTGATGCTGCGCTGCTTCTTTCCGGCGGGACTCCGCAGATGGAGTGGGTAGATGGTGTAGAGAGGGATTACGCCATGCATCATACGGAAGATATCAAAAAATTTATGACTCCTGCACAATATAAAGCTCTTATGGCTGCGCTCGGCAGAAAAAAGGATGGAAGCATTGATCTGGAATCTTTAGATCCAAAGAAACTGTACAGTAATGGAAAGCTTAATGAAGATTTGTGGAAAGCCCTGTATGCGCTTCCCAAAGCATACATAACCGATGGGATGGCTGCTGCGGGCGTCAGGGCGATAGAAGAAATGGCCCTCGGCACATACAACAACGATAATCCGGACTATAAAAGCATCCAGACAGTTTTGAAATGGGCATTCCCCAGTGACGGAAAGACAACAAGCCATACCCCAGGTGTGCAGCCTGTTACTCATACAGGATTTTACGTACCGGGTTATGGGCATAAGAAAGGCCCATTCTTATCTTGTATGGTTAAGGTTGCGGATGATTTAGTGCGGAGTGGGGATACCTCGAATTTGGATCTTGCCCCTCTACATTACAAAGGCAAAACTATATGTAAGGGAACATGGATGGATCTTGCTATGGTAGGCCAGATGTTGCGCATGGTTGATAGTATTAAACCTACCACTGACGGTGCTGGTGACATGAGTATTTGGACAGTTAGTAATGTGGGGGATGAGGGGCTGCTTTTTAATATCAACTTTATTGGCCCCAAGTTTACTCGAACAAATAAACTTGCGGATCTCCAAAGGGTTCCTGTACGTATGGTTATTATGAAAAGCCAATCGTATATTTACTCTTATAACAAGCGTACTGACACTGTGAAATCAATGTGGCAGGATGCAAGTATAGTGGGGTCTTCTACTGCAGTGTCAAAGTTACTGCAGGATATGCAGAAAAATAATACTCTTGAAGATTACAGTTTTTGGTCTGGCGTAGGACAATGTGCTATGGAAGAAGTTGCTAAGAAAACTATCGGCTTTCTTATTGACAGGTTTCCTGGGATGTCGCTTGCGAGAAGCATCGCTATGGCAATTGATGAGAATGAAGACAAAAAAAAGTTAAATAAACTAAGGACAACAATTGACACGTACAGGGATATAGCCAATAGCAATCCTGCACTTATTCAAGAAGGTGTTTTTGCCTTTACGTTCAGCAATCTTTCCCTATCCCAGAATGATGCGGAAATCACAATTCCAAGCCACAGCATGTTCATTCCTAGCCAACAGCAGGAGATTAATTTACGTAGTGCTATCGCATGTTTCAATGCTATTCCTCGAGATTATTGCGTACCCAGTAGTAAGCCTCTTGATTATGATGATTTTATAAAAGGTATGGCTAAACCTCTGGCACTAGATGGGTATGTGCCAGCTTTCCTTGATTGGTGTAAGCGTAATGCGGTTTTAGTGTATAAATATGATGTAGTGGATATTCATGGTGTGATGCATCATAGGGGCGATGAGGTTAAGGATATTCAGCATACTTCTAATTATAAATTTATTACTTGTAAGGATTCACGGTCTTTTTGTGATTATGAACTAAAATCTGATTTTGAGGCGGGGAGATAGTTATGGTAAGTCGGGGTGGTGGATCTTCTTTTTTGGATGACCGTGTGACCCGGTTGTGGTATGTTCGCAGGACTGTTGCCTTGATGGTGCTTTTTGCTATTATCCTTGGTATGGCTGGATATGCTGTGTATGGGTATTGTCAACGGCGTGAGCAGGAATATGTGTATTTTATTCGTAGTATGTCCAGTTATTATAGGGAGGGTATGGGTGAGGGGCGAGGCGGTATGTATGGTGAAGTGGTTAAGCCTGTCTCTGATGATTTTGTGAAGAACAGAGATGCTGGGGCGTGGTTTGGGGATCCGGTTAAGCCGGGTAAAGAGGGTGAGTTGAGGCATGTGATGGATATTTATAACGGTTTATATCCTGAAAAGAAGACTAATGTGGGGGAGTTCCGCAGGTATTATGGCAGTGACTGGCAGAAACATGTCAAAGAAAGCTTTGCTGGACAGTCAAACGTTCCACAGTTCGCCCACTGGTGTTACCAAAAAGCAGACCTGGTATACAAAAAAGATTATGGCAGTATAGAGCGTAGTTTCCATAAGGCAGGTTCAGCAGTTAAGGATCCTCCTTCTAACTATAGTTACTATACAGGTGCTGACGGTAGATATGATTATTTTGAACTGAGATCTATGTTTGAAGCGGGGAGATAGGTATGGGTGACAGGGATATCAAGGCCGTATCTGTAAAAGAGCCTTTGCCTCACAGTTGGTATGTTCGCAGGGCTATTGCTTTGATGGCGCTTTTTGCCATAATCCTTGGTATAGCTGGATACGCTGTGCACAGGTATTATCAGCGGCGCGAGGAGGAACGTGAGTGGGAGCAGTTAAGGCTGGTTTATAATATGTCCAGTTATTATAGGGAGGATATGGGTGAGGGGCGAGGCGGTATGTATGATAATGCAGCTAAGCCTGTATCTGAAAAGTTTAAAGAGCGTAAAGACCCTGATATGTGGTTTGAGGATCCGGTTAAGCCGGGTAAAGAGAGTGAGTTGAGGCATGTTATAAGTATTTACAACAGGCTGCATCCTAGGGAAATAACCAGTGTGGAAGAGTTCCGCAGGTATTATGGCCGTGACTGGCAGAAGCATGTCAAAGAAAGCTTTGCTGGGCAGTCAAACGTTCCACAGTTCGCCCACTGGTGTTACCAAGAAGCAGACCTAGTATACAAGTATGATATGCCAGATATTCACGGAATAGTGCATCACAAGGGTGATAGGGTTGCTGATCTTCGAGGAATTTCTAATTATTATTTTATCCTTAACAAGGATTCGCAATCTTTTTATTATCTTGAGCTGAGATCTGACTTCGAGGCAGGGAAATAATCATGGACAGCAGTGATTACGCCAATATCCGCAGCCAGAGCCAGTTTGACAGCGCATATGCAGATATCAGCAGGGAATTGCGTGCCCGGCGGGATGCGTTGGAGGAGCAGCGTTCCGCAGTAATCTCCGAATACAGCCGTATGGAGGAAAAGTGGCTGGAGGCCAATAGCTGTGTAGCTGATACTGTGCGTTTCGTTAATGAGCTTGCCGCAGAGGGGCTGATAGATGAATATTTCAGCGGTGAAGCTGGCCTTTTGGAGTCACAGCGCTGTGCAGCATTCAGCGAGCTTGATGACATGGCGTATGCCCGTGACTGTGCCTTAAGGGAGATCGATGAAACATATGAAGCTTTTGAACGGGAATCCATACATAGGATCCATGAACTTGATGAGGCATATGGACGGTTCCGCAAGGAACGGTATAAAGGCCGAAGATAGTACGGCTTTCAGCAAAACCGGTAAATTATCCAATAGCGGCCAAAAACAGTAACGGAGGAGCCATTATGACAGACGGGACGATCCAAACATCAGGGGAGGCCGCAGCAGTGACTGCAGAAATGAAAAAGGGGCTTGACGGCTATACGGATTTCTCCCCGGAAAAACTCAGAGAGGCGGATACCGTCAGCGGAGTAGAAAAGCATGATGACCCTGTATGCTCCGCTATAGTCGAAGGGCTGAAAGCGTTCAGGAATTTGGTTGAAAAGGATTCAGCCGCTGTTATCGAGACGGATAACAGGCTGCGTGAGGCAGACGCCGCAGCTGCCCGTGACTTGAATAATAAGATCGGCGCTATTATGGGCAGTAAAGCGTCCAGCGCAGACCAGCAGTAAAAACAGAGGGAGAGTGCTGTGCCTTAAGGGAAATGCGGAAGCGGGATAAGTAGCAGGCGCAGGTAAACTTGTAGCCATAAGATACATATAGTGCGTAAAACTGAAAGGCGCAATGACAGAAAACAGGAACAGGCAGCTTAATAAGTCAAAAGCGAGCTATAAGAGCACCAGGAAGGCGGGACGCCGTAATACTGATCTGGGCTCCGTGCTGGATAGCCAGTCGGAGATACTCCTTAACAGTGCCCATGCGGGCAGCCGTTCCAACGGTGCTATTGCGCGCCAGCAGGATGATGAAGGCTGGAAAGAACGTGAAGGCCGCAACGAGCTGAAGCGCGTTACAGGCCTTGGCGAATTGGAAGATGTCACGGAAGTCGAGTACAGGCGCATCAGGCTGGAGCGTGTTGTTCTGGTGGGGGTGTGGTCCAGCAGGGAAACAACGCAGGCGCAGGCTGAAGAATCGCTCCGTGAGCTGGCGGCGCTTGCCAGGACAGCAGGAGCGCAGGTGATGGAAGGCGTGCTCCAGCACCGGTTCAAGCCTGACCCTGCTACTTATGTAGGCAAGGGCAAGGCGAATGAGATCGCTGCAATAGTGGCAGCAACAGATTCCGATACGATCATAGTTGATGCGGATCTGCCGCCCTCACAGAGGCGTGCTTTGGAAGATGTGGCCAAAGTCAAGGTAGTAGACAGGACAGCAGTTATCCTTGATATTTTTGCCCAGCACGCAACAAGCCGCGAAGGCAAGGCGCAGGTGGAGCTGGCCCAGCTGGAGTATATGCTCCCGCGGCTGCGCGGCTGGGGTGCAGCCCTGTCCCGGCAGGCCGGTGGGCAGTCTGCCGGAGCTAATGGCGGTATTGGCTCGCGCGGCCCGGGCGAAACGCAGATCGAACTTGACAGGCGTGTGATCCGCACACGTATGGCGCGCCTGCGCAGGCAGATAGCCCGAATGGCCCCTGCACGCGATATCAAACGCGGGTCACGCCGCCGCAATTCATTGCCTACGGTAGCTGTGGTCGGCTATACCAATGCCGGCAAATCGTCGCTGATCAACCGCCTGACCCGTTCGCATGAACTGGTGGAGAACGCGCTGTTCGCAACGCTTGATACTGCTGTCCGTCATAGCGAAGCGGCAAACGGCAGGCGTTTTATGTATGTGGATACTGTAGGGTTTGTCCGCCAGCTGCCCACGCAGCTGATCGAAGCATTCAAATCTACGTTGGAGGAGGCTGCCGGGGCCAGTGTGATCATCCATGTTGTTGATGCTTCGCATCCCAACCCTTTCTCCCAGATTGACGCTGTTAATGATGTCCTGCAGGATATCCCGGGGATAGAGGGTACCCCGGCGCTCATTGTGTTCAATAAAATAGACTGTATTGATGAGGCTGCCCTTCAGCGGCTGAAAAACCTGGTTCCTGATGCGTTCTTCATATCTGCACTGACCGAGGAAGGCATAGACGCGCTGCGCAAAGCTGTAGAATCCAGACTTCCGCAGCCGGGTGTACATGTAGATGCCGTGATCCCCTATACCAGAGGGGATCTGGTTTCGCGGGCCAGGCAGTTCGGCAGTGTTGGACAGGTCGAATACGGTGATACAGGTATACATCTGACAGCAGATGTTGACAGCCGGCTTGCAGCCCACATTGTTGCCAGCGCGGAAGTTGCAGCATCTGCCAACGGGGCATCCCATGATACAGCGGGAATATCTTCTGCAGATCATAGTGTTTCCGGCTTCGCAGGATAAGGCAGGGCGGGAGCCTTTGTGCTCCATCCTGCGCGCCGGCTTACGCATTGCTGTCGTCATACTGAAGCGCTATAATTAGCACTGGTTCCGGTGTTGTGCCCAATGCAGTCCGTGTGTCACAAACCGCGGATTTTAAGGGTTCATACGGAAAAGTAACAATTCTGATCCTAAAGAGGTTATTGTGGAAAAAAGTTATCGCCGTCCTACGAAACTGGCTATCATCGGCGCAGGTGCTGTTGGTTCGACCACTGCTTTTGCAGCTGCCCAGCGCGGTGTTGCGCGTGAAATCGTCCTTGAAGATATAGATAAAAAACACGTTGAGGCTGAAGTGCTTGATATGCAGCATGGATCAAGCTTCTATCCGACAGTGACTTTTGACGGTTCGGATGATATCGAAATATGCCGCGATGCCGACATCGTTGTTATCACTGCCGGTGCCCGCCAGAAGCCCGGCCAGTCACGGCTTGACCTTGCCGGCGCAACAATCAACATTATGAAGTCGATTATCCCCGGTGCAGTGGAAGTGGCCCCTAATGCTATTTTCATGCTGATCACCAACCCTGTGGATATCGTGACATATGTAGCGCTGAAGCTTTCTGGCCTTCCGCAGAACCAGATGTTCGGTTCGGGGACCAACCTGGATTCTGCTCGCCTGCGTTTCCTCCTTGGCCAGCAGACCGGTGTCAATGTCAAGAATGTCCACGCATATATCGCCGGTGAACATGGTGATTCCGAAGTCCCGCTGTGGTCATCCGCGACTATCGGCGGCGTCCCTATGCTCGACTGGAAAGAGATCGAAGGGCATGAACCGCTTACTGCTGAAGTGCGCGAAAAGATCCATCAGGATGTGAAGAACGCTGCTTATAAGATCATTGAAGGCAAGGGCAGCACCAACTATGCTATTGCCATGTCTGCTGTTGACATCATCCAGGCAATCATGCAGGATTCCGACCGCATCCTTCCGGTGAGCTCGCTTCTTGACGATTTCCATGGTATTTCTGATGTGTGCATGTCAGTACCGACCCTGCTGAACCGTAACGGCGTCAACTCCCATCTGAACACGCCGTTAAGCGATGAGGAGCTTGCAGCATTGAAGCGTTCGGCTGAAACTTTGCGTTCTACTGCCCATGAGTTTGGGTTCTAGGCCTTCCTTCGGCCGGTAAAGACAGCCGGCCTGCTGCTGGAACGGATAACGGCCCGCTGCACGGTATGCAGTGGGCTGTTCTGTATGCATATGGGTATTTGTATGCAAGATAGGCATAAGATAGGCAGTATGCCTGTGTATACAGAAATACTTGATAACCCTCATGCCGGGCGGATACATAAAGCAGCATCCCTGCTCCGGCAGAAAAACCGCAGGGAAACGCAGCGTTTCCTTGTTGAAGGCCCCCAGGGCGTGCGTGAGGCTGTACGGTATGCGCCTGATGATGTACTTGATGTGTATGCTGATGTATCTTTAAGCAGTGTGAATGGCGGTACGGTCCGGCAGATCATTGAAGATGCTGATGCTGCGGGTATTTATGTACACCTGTGCACCGGGAAAACCATATCTTTCATAAGCCCTGACAGCCAAGGGATACTTGCTGTTGTCGGCAGCTCTTCCGTCCTTACGGGGGCGGATCATTTCCTGCAGCCCGATCCGCAGCATGTCCATGCACACGGAGGCGGGTTCTATATTGCCTGCTGGGAGCTGCGCGACCCCGGCAATGCCGGTACGATCATCCGTACTGCTGATGCGGCGGGCTGCGACGGTGTCATACTTATTGGCGACTGCGTAGATATCACTAACCCTAAAGTTGTGCGGTCAGCAGCGGGGTCGCTGTTCCATCTTCCAGTTGCCAGTATGGGCGAAAATGAGTTTTTCGATTTTGCCCGCAGCAATAGGATCACCGTTATTGCTGCAGATGCCTACGGTACGCCGGATAACCCTGTTGCGGAGCTGTCTGAAGCTGTCCATGCCGCTGATAGCAAGGGGTTCCCGTCTTCTGCCATCCTTTTCGGTAACGAGGCTCGGGGGCTGGAGGATACTATGATCAGCCGCTGTGATGCAGCGGTACGCATCCCCCTGTACGGCAAAGCCGAATCCCTGAATGTGGCGATGAGCGTTTCTGTGATCGCGTATACGTATGCTATGGCGCGTCATGTCGCACTAGACGGGGATAATTATACTTCAGAATCCATTGAACAATGACGTCAGCGAACTTCCGTAGCTGCGCAGGCTGCTGCAGCAATTATGGCAGGGCTGGCGTTTTGTGTTTATGGACATGATGTAGAGTATGCAATGGAAAGGCGAGTCGTGTCAGAGGCTCTTGAATTTAATGCCGACAGAGTAACAGCTGCTGTGGATGAGGGTATCGGGAAAGTTACTAATGCTTCGGATCTGGATGAACTGTATGCTTTCCGTGCCCAGTATACCGGCGGTGCCTCTGAACTTGCACGCGCGAGCAGGGCGATAGGCGGGCTCAGCCCGGATCAGAAAAAAGATGCAGGCAAACTTATCGGCAGACTCCGTGCTGATTTTGGCCGTGCTTATGGTGCGCGTGAAAATCAGCTTAAACAGGAGGAAGAGGAGAAAAAACTGGCCGCTGAAACAGTGGACATGACACAGCCTGTACGCCGCCATCCCATAGGGGCCAGGCATCCGCTTCCTAAACTGCTTGAAGATGTTGAAGATTTCTTTGTTTCTATGGGGTGGCAGATAGCAGAAGGGCCTGAGGTGGAAACGGAGTGGCATGATTTTGATGCGCTCAATTTTGGCCCTGACCATCCTGCGCGTCAGATGCAGGATACTTTCTATATCAAGGGGAACCAGGCAAAAGATTCTGCCGGGTTTACCGGATCGAATATGGTCATGCGGACCCATACGTCCCCTGTGCAGGCGCGTTCCCTTCTCGAACGCGGCGTGCCTCTGTACATCGCATGCCCCGGCCGTGTATACAGGACGGATGAGCTTGACGCTACGCATACGCCGGTATTCCACCAGTGCGAGGCACTCGCGGTAGATAAGGGCCTCACCATGGCAGACCTGAAGGGGGTGCTTGACAAACTGGCTGTTGCGATGTTCGGCCCTGAGGCACGGACACGCCTGCGCCCGTCATACTTCCCCTTTACCGAGCCCAGCGCGGAGATGGATCTGTGGTTCCCCGACAAAAAAGGCGGGGCCGGCTGGATCGAATGGGGAGGCTGCGGTATGGTCAATCCCAGGGTCCTGATGTCCGCCGGGATAGACCCTTCAGCCTATTCAGGTTTCGCATTCGGTGTCGGGATGGAGCGTACCCTGCTCCTGCGCCATGATATTGATGATATGCATGACCTGGTTGAGGGCGACCAGCGTTTCAGCCAGCAGTTCGTCATGGGCGAGTAGGCGTTTTGCACAGGTAAACATAAAGTAAGCAGTATGATCGTTAGGGAGTAGTCAAATGCCGCTGATCGATATGGGATGGCTGCGTGAGCACGTCAGTATCCCCGAAAATGAGACTTATGCACAGCTTGCTGCTGACTTGGTGAAAGTCGGGCTTGAAGAAGAAGCTGTACATGAAGGCGATGTTACCGGCCCCATCGTGGTCGGATATGTCGAAGACCTTGTCAAAGAGCCGCAGAAGAACGGCAAAACTATCAGCTGGTGCCATATTGATGTGGGGCCTTACAATGTCCAGGACAGCGAAGGGAATACGGTACCGCGTTCCATTGTTTGCGGTGCGCCCAATATTGCACAGGGGGAAAAGGTTGCTGTAGCCCTCCCCGGTGCTGTGCTTCCCGGCGGCTTCAGGATCGAACCGCGCAAAACATATGGCCATATGTCGGAAGGTATGTGCGCATCTGCCCGGGAGCTGGGGATAAGCGATGACCATGAGGGGATCATCCTGCTCCACAGCTGTGGATTAAGCGACAGCCAGTATAAAGCCCTCAAACCGGGTGATGACCTTATGGGGCTTCTCGGGCTCGGAGAGCCTGTCCTGGAGATCAATATCACCCCTGACCGGGGGTATGCCTTCTCCTATCGCGGTGTTGCCCGGGAATTCCATCACTCGACTGGCGCAGAGTTTACAGACCCCGTGGAGACGCTTGGCGAGGCGGCACCGGCTGTATCGCATGATCCGGGCAGTGCCCGTGATATTGAAGTAATTATCAGCGACAGCCAGCCCATCCATGGTGTCCAGGGCTGTGACCGCTATTATGCACGTGCAGTCCGCGGGATAGATAATACTGTGAAGACTCCCCGCTGGCTGGCACACCGCCTGCAGCGGAGCGGGATGCGTTCCCTGTCCCCGGTAGTTGATGTGACGAATTATGCGATGCTTGACCTGGGGCAGCCGCTTCACGCATATGATCTTGATAAGATCGCCCCTCCGATAGTTGTGCGCCGCGCCCGGGAAGGGGAGCAGCTGACGACCCTGGATGGCAAAGGCCATAATCTGTCCCCTGAGGATCTGCTCATCACTGATTCCCCCGACGGTGTCCAGGGTTCCCGGATCCTCGGTATTGCAGGCGTTATGGGTGGGATGTACGGCGAGGTGACAGAGGGGACCACAAATATCCTTATTGAATCTACCCATTTTGATGCCGTATCAATTGCGCGGTCTGCGCGGCGCCATAAGATCCCGTCCGAGGCTTCACGCCGTTTTGAACGCGGTGTTGATACAAAACTCCAGCCGGCTGCCGCTGAAGAAGCGGCCCAGCTTATTGTAAAAATCTGCGGAGGGCAGGCATCTGATACTCCCGCAGACTACGATCAGACCGTGGAGATGCCTTCCATCCGTTTCAAGACAAGCGAAGTGAAACGCCTGACAGCTTTGGATATTTCAGTATCCAAGATTTCCGAGATCCTTACAGATATCGGCTGCAGTCTGGGCGGCGGCGGTAACGGCGAGCTTCTTGTGGAACCCTCTGCATGGCGCCCCGACCTGCAGTTCCCCTGTGACCTGGTGGAAGAGATAGCCCGGCTGGTAGGGTACGATAACATCCCTGTCCGCATACCCGCAGTTGCTGTAGAGGGGGAAACAGGCCTGACGCCTGACCAGATCCGCCGCCGCTGGAGTGCGGATACAGCAGCCGAATACGGCCTGACTGAGGTGTGGAGCTATCCGTTTGTCGGCCCTTCAGATTTCAAAGGTTTCAACCTTGATGAGGCCCAAGAGGCGGCGGTCAGCGTTGAGATCGAAAACCCGCTAGCTGCGGACCGCCCTTACCTGAGGCGCGCCGTACTTGAAACTCTGGCGCGCACAGTCCAGCGCAATATAGGCAGAGGAAACAGGAGTGTACGTTTATTCGAGCTGGGGCACGTATTTGAGCGTGACCCGCAGGCGCCGGCTATACCTGCCCTTCCCGGCGGCCGGAAACCGTCACCTGAACAGCTGGAGGCCCTTGATGCGGGGCTGCCGCATCAGCCTGAGCATATTGCAGGGATACTTACAGGGCATGCTGAGGAACCCGGCTGGCTGGGACAGCCCCGCCCGGTAGACTGGACGGATGCAGCTGAAGTGGTCCGCCGCCTGGCTGACAGGCTTGGGGCGGATATCCGGTTCATCCAGCCTGCCCCTGAAGACGTGCCGGCACAATGGCATCCGGGAAGGTTCGCCTACGCTGAACTCCCTGACGGGACGCGTGTAGGGGTACTCGGGGAGCTGCATCCGCAGGTCAACAGCCACATGGATTTCCCGGAACATTCTGCAGCATTCGAGGTTGATCTCACAGTACTGTTCAGCAAGATCACGTACAGGCCGCTGCAGGCACAGCATATTTCCGTATATCCGCCGGTCCACCAGGATTTTGCTTTCACAGTCCATAAGGGCATAACTTCTCAGCAGCTGGAAACCGCGATCCGCGATGCTTCAGGTGAATATTGCGAATCAGTCGAGCTTTTCGACGTGTATAGCGGCGGCCAGGTAGGGGCTGATGAGAAATCGCTTGCCTACTCGGTTACTTTCCGCGCTTCTGACAGGACTCTGACGCCTGAGGACGCTGACGGGATCCGTGCTGCTATCGTTGAAGCAGCTTCCGCTTTAGGCGCCAGATTGCGCGCCTAGCCGAGTATAGGGCCGGATAAGGGGCAATCGTGTATACTATACGGGGTACAGGCGTATAGTACGCGTATGGTATATATACATAACAGCAGATAATGCGAAGAGGTGCAGGTACATATGAGCGACAGCAGCAACACTAACGGGGATCCCAACGGGATCCCGCCGCAGCCGGGCAGCAGTGCACCTTCAGCTTCCAGCGCTCCTGCCGGCGGCTCTGTGCAGCAGGATCCGCCTGAATACGGACAGATGTCCAATAAATATCCCGGCTGGGACCCATATGTGTACGGGAAACCCGAAACAGAAAAATCCGGAGCCGAGCAGGGCCGCCAGGGCGGCACCGGCGCGCAGCCTGGTACACAGCAGCAGGACACGCGGCGCGCGGTGAATACATCCGGCAACGGCGGCGGCCCTGCCGGCAGCAGTAACCAGCCTTCCGGCAATTTTGGCTTCCAGCAGCCATTTTTCTATAACCGGCAGGGGCAGCAGATCCCGCTTTCCGAGTTTAAGCCTGATGACCCGGATAAGAACCCTTTGTACGGGCGGTGGTCAGCGATGGCAATATGGTCGCTTGTCCTCTCTATTTTTATGCTGCAGCCCTTTGCACTGTTCCTGGCCGGCCTTGCTATACCGCGGGCCAGAATGTTCCATATGCGCGGAAGGGTGCTTGCGGTTATCGCGCTCATCCTTTCTGCTGCAGAGATTGCTTTTATCGTATGGTGGATCATGACAGGGCATACTGTTGAAGAGCTTAGCGCGATACTCAACAATTTTATAGATTATTTGCAAAGCCGCGGATAATCGGCTGCATAGGGTGGTACAGCTGTATCTGAGGCAGCTGTCGGCCGTTTCAGGGCTGCTGAAAAATAGCTGCTGAATGAGGCAGCAGCATAAATAATTAAGCCGATGAAAGAAACTATAAAATCGAAGTTTTTTTGCTTAATAGCGCCAAAAACATATATAATAGAAAGAAAAAATATTAAGTAAGGAATCTTATGTTACAAGGTGACACCCGACCTTCAACAAGAGTAGCTCGCAGAGATGCCATAGAGCGAATTCTTAATTCACAGGACGTCAATTCTCAGCAGCAGCTGCAGGTTTTACTGTCGCAGCAGGGGATTACCGTCACCCAGGCTACATTGAGCCGTGATCTGGATGAGATGAAAGCCATCAAGGTCCATCATGACGACGGTTCTGTTGCTTACGCCCTCCCTACCAGGGATGAGATCCAGAGATTCACCCGCAAAATGGAGACACAGTCGGCCTACACCCTGATCGCTGAAGGTAAAAGGGCTCTGGCTGCTGAAGATTTCAACCGCAGCGAACAGCGCCTTGCCAGAGTTATCAACGGCCTGGTAACTTCTGTGGACTATGCTCAGAACACCATAGTCATCAAGACCTCGGAGGGTGCTGCCGAATATGTGGGAAGCGCTATTGACCGCCAGATACTTTCGGATATCCTGGGGACCATAGCCGGGGATGACACCATTATCATGGTCGCACGCAGCGAAGAGGCGGCGCGCAACCGCAGTATCTGGGTACTGGCCCTTGCATCCGGCGACAATACTAAAGACGAAGAATCAATAAAATAAAAGGCAGGGCGCACCTTCTCGAGGCGCTTTCCTGAAACTGCCTGTGAGGCTGTCCTCAGACGCACGCCTGCGGCCTTTCCTGTCTCGGATATTTGACAGAATTGGTACGTAATTCAGCAGCGAGGAGTTTTCATGGCACAGGTATGCAGCTATAAGGAAGCCGGCTTTAATACGCTTTGTGATGAGCTGGAATGGCGCGGTCTGATCAACCAGTCTACGGACCGTCAGCAGCTTGCCCAGGCGCTTAACGGGGAGCCGATCTCTTTCTATACGGGTTTTGATCCCAGTGCTGCCTCGCTGCATATCGGCAATCTTGTACAAGTCCTCCTTATGAGGCACCTCCAGGAGGCGGGGCATCATGCATATGCCGTTGTCGGCGGTGCGACGGGCCTTATAGGCGATCCCCGCCAGTCCGGCGAACGTACTTTGAACCCTAAAGATGTTGTTGGCGCCTGGGTGGAGAGCTTACGTGCGCAGATAGGCCCCCTCCTTATCAACAGCGGCGACAATGCAGTTACTTTCCTTAATAATTACGACTGGACCGGGAATATATCGGCTATTGATTTCCTCAGGGATGTCGGTAAAAATTTCCGTCTGGGGACAATGCTTGCCAAGGATACTGTTGCCCGGCGGCTGAATTCCCAGGAAGGCATATCTTTTACTGAATTCAGCTACCAGGTCCTCCAGGGCAATGATTTCCTCTATCTGTATGACACATATGGCATCACCCTGCAGACGGGCGGTGCTGACCAGTGGGGGAACCTGGTCTCGGGACTGGACCTGATCCGTAAAGTACGCGGAGCCAATGTCCATGTTATGACATCGCCGCTTATCACAGATTCGCAGGGGAAGAAATTCGGCAAATCCGAAGGCGGGGCGATCTGGCTTGACCCGGCAATGCTCAGTTCATACCGTTTCTATCAGTTCTGGTATAACCAGCCTGACAGTGAAGTTATTAAACTCCTTAAATTCTTTACTTTCCTGCCTAAGCCAGAAATTGAGCGGCTGGAACGTGAAGTTGATACGAATCCGGGGGCGCGCGAGGCGCAGCGTACCTTAGCATGGGAAGTTACAAGCTTTGTCCGCGGGGATAAAGCAGCCCGGGGTGCGATCGATGCTGCTGAGGCCCTGTTTGGACGGGGTGAGGTTGCCCTTGATGCTGTTGATACTGATACTTTTGAGGCATCAGTAGACGGATTGAAGGTCGCGGATGGGCAGGGCGGCAAAGTATTTGCCCAGGTGGCATCCGGAAGCCGTGTGACCGAGGCAGCTGTGGCTGCGGGACTGTTCAGGTCGGTTTCTGAAGCCAGGAAAACTGTCGCTTCAGGCGGCGTATACATTAATAACCGGCGCGTTGAAGATGCCGAACAGGCTGTCGGGGGGTCTGACCTCCTGCACGGCCGTTTTGTGCTCCTGCGCCGCGGGAAGAAAGCCCTTGGGGTTGTGGAGGTACACTAATGGCAGAAAATAGCAGGCATTCGCGTAATTCCCAGGGATCGTCATCCTCTTCACGCGGAGGGACCCGCGGCGGCAGCCATGCCGGCGGCCATCGCGGCAGCAGCAATGGGCACGGCGGTGCCAGGCATTTTAACCGCGGGGCTGGCAGTGAGAAGGGTTATCACAGCGGAGACAGGGACCGTACGGGGAAGAAGCCTTCCCGTTCCTCTTATGGCAGCCATTCTCAAGGGCATGGCAATTCCGGGCATTCCGGCAGATCGCATGACAGAGGTAATCAGGAACGCAATGAGGGCAGGAGGGGATTCACCGGCCGTTTTGACAGGTCCGGCGGGCGCATTGACAAGCGTGAGCGCGGGAACCATCAGGGCAGGCAGTCATCCGCAAATTACGATTCAGGGCGCAGGAATTCTGACGGTACGGTGTCTTACCCATCGCAGAATCCGTATACTGACAGGCGCCCCGGCGAACCTAAAATGCCTAAAGGCATGGAGTGGTCGATGCTGTCGAGGGATGAAAAAGAGCGTTTAAGGGGGCTGAGCAAAGAGCACGCAGAGAATATCGGGCTCCACATGCTTGCCGCTTATTCTTTGGAGGAGACCGATCCGGAAGCGGCGCTTGAGCACGCGCAATGGATAGTACGCCAGGCTTCCCGGATTGACCTGACACGGGAGACCCTGGCGCTGATAGCGTACCGCACGGGGGACTATAAGCTTGCGCTCCGCGAATTCAGGACAGCATACCGTATGAACGGTTTCAATGATTATCTGCCGTTTATGGCCGACTGTGAGCGGGGGCTCGGCGAGCCTGAAAAGGCTATAGAAATGGCTACTTCCGATGACGCGCGGTATCTGCGCGGGGAATCCAAAGCTGAAATGTTCCTGGTATATGCAGGTGCTCTGGCAGACCTGGGTAAATATGATAAGGCGGTTGAGGTAGCCCACGCGCTTGCACATGCCCAGGGGGTGGGAGGCGCCTACAGGATGCGTGCCGTGCAGGCCGAGCAGTATTTTAATGAAGAATCGGGCAATGAAGATGCTGCCCGTGCTCTGGATCCGCTGCTGGACAGGCTGGAATCCGAATTTGCTGAAGATGATAATGCGCTCAGCGATGATGTGATCGATAACGATATGGAGAATATTGACGATGACATGCTTCGCGGGCTTGGGATCGATCCTGCGGAATTTTACAGGCATGAGGATGCAGGCCAGGAGGGCAGCAGCCAGGCTGAGGAGGCCGGAGAAATCAAAGAAGCTGAAGAAACTGAAGAGACCAGGGAGACCGAGGAAACCGGGGAAGCACTCTAGAGATGGATTATCCGACGATTATCAAAGGGACTCAGGAGCCGCTCAGCTCCCGGTATTCCCTTGCCCTTTTAGATCTGGACGGAGTGGTTTACCGCGGGGCGCATCCTGTTGAAAATGCTGCCGAAGGCATCCGGAAGGCGGAAAACGCCGGTATGCATATCGCCTATACGACGAACAACCCTTCACGGTATCCGGCACAGGTTGCCGGACAGATACGCAGTTTTGGTATTGGGCTGGAAGACAGCGATATTATTACATCGGCAATGGTCAGTGCCCATATGCTCAAAGAAGCCCTTGGACAGGGCGGTACAGTGCTTGTTGTTGGGAAGGGCCATCTGAAAGATGAGCTCAGGAAGGCCGGCCTTGAGGTGTGCAGCCGGGCTGCGGACCGCCCCCAGGCAGTCATCCAGTCGTGGTACCCCGATATCTCATGGAAGGAGCTTGCGCAGGCTTCGTATGCCGTCAACGCCGGAGCTCGGTATTTTGCTACGAACCGCGATCTGACGATCCCTCGTGAAGAGGGGATCGCGCCCGGTAACGGCGCGCTGATCAAGGCTGTATCCATTGCTACCGGGAAGGAGCCGGAGGCCTCAGCCGGGAAACCCGAAGCCCATATGTACCATATTGCACGGGATATGTTCAGCCCGTCCGGCAGCCGCGTACCTGTTGAAGAATGCCTTCCGGTCGGGGACAGGCTTGATACGGATATTGAGGCTGCAAACCGCGGCGGCTATGACAGCGCGGTCGTGCTTACCGGGGTTGCAGATGCCCGGCAGATAATACAGGCACAGCCGCTGCTGCGACCATCTTATATATGTGCCGATCTTGAGGGGCTGAATAGCAGGCAGCCGCAGGTCGTCCGTACGGATATCCCTCAGCATGGGGACGTCAGCGGTGTTTCATTCATATGCGGGGATGCCCTTGCGTATGTCCGAGGTGAAGCTCTGATGATTGAAATATCAGGGCAGCATGTTGCCGGGCCCATTAATTCGCTGGATGCTTTAAGGGCCGCAGCTTCGGCTGCGTGGGATGCTGCAGATAATCATGATGCTGACCTTCACAGTCTGCAGATACCGCAGTTTTCAGACAGGCTGCAGTAACCCTGATGCGGCTGCAGCAAAGATGGATCATAAGGAAATAAGCATGGATACTGATAACAGGAGCCCCCAGGATAGTACTGCAGGCAGTGCTGCCGATGCTGTACAGGACGAGGAGGAAAGCATAACTTTATCCGATAGATTCCCTCAGCTGGAGAAGCTCGGCGATGCCGATTTCAGCGAAGTAATCAGCGGCTACCGCGCAGTCCTTGGGTCCCTGCAGAAAGAGCTGGATGAGCAGTCATAGCATATCCGCACAGGGGTACAGTGATATGAGGTGCGATAAAGCGCTTGCGGAAAGGGGATTATGCCGGTCGCGGACCCGCGCACAGGCGCTTATTGAAGAAGGCCGTGTGCGTGTTAATTCGGAACTCTGCATGAAGCCGTCTTTCATAGTAAGCAGCACAGATACTATTGAGATATCCCCCTTGCCTAGTGCACGGCAGCAGCCCGCTTTTATGGGCGGTTTTGATTATTCCCACTATGTTTCGCGGGGTGCAGCCAAACTCTTAAGCGCCTATAACGCTTTTGGCCCCGAAGGGCTTGAAAGGCCGGCGGGCAGGAAATGCCTTGATATCGGTGCTTCTACCGGCGGCTTCACACAGGTACTTTTAGACAAGGGGGCGCAGAGAGTCATTGCCCTGGATGTTGGGCACGGGCAGCTTGACCCCAGGATAGCGGAAGATCCGCGGGTCTTTGAGATGAGCGGGGTAAATTTCCGTGATACTGTGCCGCAGGATCTGCCGTATCTGCCTGATTACGCTGTTTCCGATGTGTCTTTCATCTCCCTTGCCTTTATTATCCCGCCTTTGCAGCGCATAGCGCTTGCAGCTATCAAAGAGGGTGCGCGTGCGTTTACTGCCATACTGCTTATCAAGCCTCAGTTTGAAGTCGGCAGGGGGAACCTGGGGAAAGGCGGGATCGTTACCGGTGACAGCCTCAGCCGCAGTGCTGTGGACAAAGTCCTCGGGTATGCGCGCCGCAGCGGTTTCACCGTACGTGGCTGTATTCCGTCCAATATTACAGGGATGCACGGGAACCAGGAATACCTGCTGTGGATTACGGTGGATAACATGCGTGATATTACCGAAAGCTGATAAATACAGTAAATCATTTAAACTATAAACAGCTGTATATAATAACTGGATAACATACTGCCAGGGAGGGCCATGGCCGAGCGGATAGCATATATTGTGACGCACAAACGGTTTGCCGTTTCTTCGCCGATAGTCAGCCAGGTTGCCCAGCTTCTGGGGGCATATGGCTTTTCCGTTACAGTACTTGACAGTGATGGCGATGGCACACAGCCTGCCGGCAGAAAAGGCTTTTCCGTTGACCCCTCCGCTGAAATCGTCGTTGTCCTGGGCGGAGATGGCACTATTTTGCGTGCAGTCGAGATAGTCAAGGGGACGCAGGTCCCTGTGATCGGCATAAACCTCGGGCATATAGGTTTTCTCGCTGAGTTTGAAAGTTTTGAAATCAGCAAGGCGATAAAACGGATCGCTGAAAAAGATTATACGATCGAAAAACGCATGATCGCGGATGTTGAACTGTGGCTTCCCCACAGGCCCGAACCTGTACATGACTGGGCCCTGAACGATACCGTCGTTTACCATGGCGCAAACAGCCCGATGATCCAGGTGGGGATCACAGTTGATGATGTTGCAGTCAGTTCTTTCGGATGCGACGGGGTCATCGCCTCTACGCCTACAGGTTCTACAGCATACGCGTTTTCTGCCGGCGGCCCGATAATCTGGCCAGGGGTGAAAGCCTTGGAACTGCTGCCTATCGCAGCACATGCACTCTTTACACGCCCTCTTATCGCGGGTTCCGAGTCCAGCTTCGGGATACATGTGCTTGAGGTGCAGGGTGATGATGCAGTCATGACCTGTGACGGGCGGCGGGTGCATACTGTACCTGCCGATTCGCGCATTACAGTCAGGGAATCAGCTGATACGCTCCGGCTGGCACGGCTGTCTGGCGCCCTGTTCGCTGACCGTCTGGTAACCAAGTTTAATTTGCCTGTTGTCGGCTGGAGGGAGCAGGCTGAACGCCGTATTGAAAACGGCGGGCCTTTGCAGAATACTGTCGGGGGCAGCCGTGCATCCGGAACAGAAAAATTCATCCATTTCCCCCATTATTTAGGCGCGGGCGGCTCCAACCAGGCTATCAATGACGGGCTCAGCGAGATGGACCAGTACCGCATGTTCAATGATTTCAGAGCTGATGAGGATTAGGAGGTCCTATGCTGGAAGAGCTTGAGATACGCTCTCTTGGGCCGATTGACCATGCCGTCCTGCATCCTCATGCCGGTATGACGGCAATAACCGGTGAAACCGGTGCGGGCAAATCCATGCTGTTGAGCGCGGTACAGCTTTTGTCGGGGGCAGGTACCCAGTCGGAATGGGTCTCTCCCGGTGCTGAACAGGCGTGGGTACAGGGGATTTTTGATGTTTCTGAAAACGGCCCGGTGCAGGACTTCGCCCGTCAGGCAGGTGCCGGCTGCGAGGACGGCGAGCTTTTCATTTCACGGAGTGTCCCTTCAGCCGGGCGTTCCCGGTCAGTGGTCAATGGGAAAAGCGTGCCGCGCTCGGTTCTGCAGGGGCTGGGCACATATACGGTTACTGTCCATGGGCAGGCTGAACAGCTGAAGCTTGCCTCTGCTTCCCGGCAGCGTGAATTCCTTGACAGATGTGCCCGGGACGGCAGTGAGCTTGACCAGTATCAGCAGGCTTATGCAGCGGTGAAAGAGGCGGATGGGCAGCTGGAACGGATAATACAGCAGCAGTCACAGGCGCAGGCCCAGGCTGATTATCTGCGTGAATCTATTGGGCGTATTGATTCTGTTGACCCTCAAAAAGGCGAAGATGAAGAGCTTAAGGCCCGGCGTACACGGATCGAAAATGCAGCCGATATCGCAACAGCCGTCAGCAGCGCGCTGGAGGCGCTGGATGCGTCTGAGGCGGATTCAGGTATGGATGGCGCTGGAGCGGCGGACCGCATAGACCGTGCAGTCCGCACCCTCGAATCATCGTCTGCCAGGGAAGTTTTTAAGGATGAAGCACAGAGGCTGACATCCCTTCATGAAGACCTCCAGGATATTATATTTTCGCTGGCGCACCAGATACCTGACGATGTAAGTCCGCAGGAACTGGATGATATCAATGGGCGTATCCATGATCTGGATGAGCTTACAAAACGGTGGGGGCCAACGCTTGATGATGTCCTGGCGTGGCGGGAGAAAGCCGGTTATGACCTTGAAGACCTTGATGCATCACCCGAGCGTATCGAGGAGCTGCGGGCCAGACGTGAAGCGCTCAGGGCTGAGGCGCATAAAAAAGCGGAGGCGCTTTCCCGGAAACGTTCTGAGTGCGCGCAGGAACTCTCTTCCCGGGTCAATGAAGAACTGGGATCCCTTGCAATGGAAGGTTCCAGGCTTGATATTACGGTAGAGCGCAAAGCACAGCCGGATGGATGGGGGGAAGATACAATTTCTTTCTTTTTCACCCCTTTCCCCGGATCCCCTCAGCTCCCTATGGGGAAAAGCGCTTCCGGCGGCGAGCTGAGCCGCCTTATGCTTGCGCTTGAACTCGTTGCTTTTGATATGCAGCGCGGAGGGCATAAGCAGGGGGACGGGGTGCCCGCCGTCACAGCGGGCGGCACAGCACCAACATTGATTTTTGATGAGATCGATGCGGGTGTCGGCGGCAAAAGCGCTGTCGAGCTGGGGAAGAGGCTTGCACAGCTTGCTGAGGGCTCACAGGTAATAGTGGTGACCCATCTGGCACAGGTCGCTTCATGGGCAGATACACAGTATGTAGTGCGTAGGGGGGGCCAGCAGGACGGGACGGATACGGCAGTGCATACGGATGTAACCGAAGCATCGGGTCACGCCCGTGTTGAAGAAATAGCCCGGATGCTTTCCGGGACGGATACGCAGGCATCGCTTGACCATGCGCGCGAATTGCTTGAAACCAGCGTCCTAGAATAAAAATCTGCGATATACAGGATCCAACGTGACACTTCAGCCCGCTGCCTGTTCTACATAGCCGGCCATATCGGCAATATCTACTGTGTCATTGAACCGGACCGGGGCGCTGTCTAAACTGCGCAGCTGCGCCGGAGGCACAGTGCCGCTTACAGAACTTAAAATATCCATATACTGAAAGTCCGACAGCCCGTTTTTGCCTGGGGCCGCGAGCGCGCCGGCTTCGCCGGGAACGCTGCCGCGAATACTGTCCAGGGCGTTAAGGACAGTCCGAGGGAACTTGTAGGGGCTCGCAGTAGACAGCAGTATCTGCGGCCTTTCAGGGCTGTTCCCCTGCGACTGCATCATAACATGATAGCCGCATGCTGTATGGGGGTCGATTACATAACGGTAGGATTCCCAGCAGCTGGCAATAGCGGACGTAACGTCATTTTCATCTGCCCACCCGCAGCTGAATATTTCCCGGATTTCTGCCAGAAGGCTTGGAGATATGCTGAAACTGCCGGTCCTGTCGAGATCATCCATAAGGCGGCAGATCAGCGCCGTATCGCCGCCGGACACGTAGTACAGCATGCGCTCGAGGTTGGAAGAGACTAAAATATCCATACTCGGGGAGGATGTTGCATAAAACGCGCGGTTACGGTTGTATATGCCTGTTGTCAGGAAATCATAAAGGACATTATTCCTGTCGCTGGCTACAACGAGCTTCCCCACAGGGAGGCCCATGAGCCTGGCGTAATATCCGGCAAGGACGTTGCCGAAATTGCCGGTTGGGACGATAAAATCAACCGGGATGCCGGCAGCAACTGCGTTGGTTTCAAGCAGCTGTGCGTATGCAGAAAAGTAGTAAGCTACCTGGGGGACGAGCCTGCCTATATTGATCGAATTTGCGCTGGACAGCAGCGTATGGGCCTCTGTGCCAAGCCTGTCTGCCAGGGGCTGATCTGTAAAAATATGCTTGACAGCAGTCTGGACGTCGTCGAAATTCCCTCTGACAGCGCAGACCCGGACGTTGCCGCCGGGCTGCGTGGCCATTTGCAGGCGCTGGATATCGCTGACTTTCCCTTCCGGGTAGAAAACCGTGATCGCCGTTCCCGGGCAGTCGGCAAATCCTGCTAGAGCTGCCTTTCCGGTGTCGCCGCTGGTAGCTGTGAGGATCATGATGCGTTTACCGGCACTGGGGTCTGCGGGCTCAGCTGCGGCCGCAGCCTGTGCCATGAACCGGGGGAGTATCTGCAGGGCGATATCTTTGAAGGCGCATGTAGGGCCATGGAAGAGTTCAAGGATGTAATGGTGTGCTCTATGCGTACCGTCTGCGGCTGCAACCCTGTGCACTGGGGCGATGCGCGGATCGTCAAAGGCATCCCCGTATGCGCCGGCAATGCATCCGTCCAGTTCCTGCCCGGTAAAATCGGGCAGGAGCGCATGCAGCACTGTCCGCGCAATATCAGCATAGCTTTTTCCGGCTAATGCAGACGCATCAATATAATGTCCAGCTAACGAATCATTGACGAACAGCCCGCCATCATCCGCGATGCCTTTCAGTATCGCCTGTTTGGATGTCAAATGGCTTTCTGTGCTGCGTGTGCTGTGAAAGGATTCCATAACCACAGTCTATTAAGCTGTTAAGACCTGTGCGTAATGCATTTTCGTCCTCAGGGATTGGAACAATGGGATTATTATGAGCTATCCCAAAGAGGACATCAAGCGTTTGGAACGTGAACAGCCGCGGCTGTGGCTGCGCATCGTTTCTGAAAGGCTGAGCACTGTACGTTACGTTTTCGTAGTGACTATAGAAGACGGGCTTCCTACTGTAGCCCAGCGGGCTGCGCTCGAATATGCCGATGCTATGCTGATCGGATGGCCTCAGCCGGGTTCGCGGGATGTCCAGGATATACCTGACGAAAGCCTTGATTCGGTTGCAACTGATATTGAGACAATCGAGAAATATATTGATGAATTCCGGCAGGGGGAGAAAAACGGCGATGCCGATACGATGGCGGAGGACCTCAACCGGATAAGCGAGTGCGTAGGCAATGTACGCAAAGTCTACCAGCCGGATTTCCCTCTGCCGACGTATGCAGAAGTCCGCCGATACGTAGAAAAAGAGTGGAATAACGATATGGACCAGATAGAATCTGGCGCCCGGGAGTACCTGGATATGCAGGACCAGGGGATCGCTTCTGAACAGATCGTGCAGAACCTGGAGGCTGACAGCGGCACGGCAGGATCGGCAGTGTCGGTAACATCAACAAATATAACGCAGGATCCGATGGGTGCAGCAGATGCCGGTACATCAGGCGATAGGGCAGAAGGGGCGTCCGGCAGGGCAGGAAAGGGCAAAACGCATAATGGGTGATGCAGGATCAGGAAGGGCAGGGCGGGGTCCCGGCAATGCCCCTCCTGTGGGTGCTTCTGAACGCAGTATGTCTGATCTCAGCAGTGAAACAGGCGTCAGGCATCGTAAAAGGCTTTCGGCGCGGGGAAACAGGCACGATATCCCCAGGGTCGGCATCATGGGCGGCACTTTTGACCCGGTCCATAACGGGCATCTTGTTGCAGCATCTGAAGTTGCCTGGGTATATGACCTGGATGAAGTGATTTTTGTCCCCACAGGAAGGCCTGTATTCAAGCTCGATGCGGATGTAACGAATGCAGAAGACCGTTATCTCATGACCGTTATTGCAACGGCATCGAATCCGCAGTTTATTGTGTCGCGCGTAGATATCGACCGTCCGGGGGTCACCTATACTATCGATACGTTACGCGATATCAGGCAGCTGCGCCCAGGTGCCGAACTTTTCTTTATAACCGGTGCAGATGCCCTTACGGAGATCATGAAGTGGAAAGATGCCGGTGAGATGTGGGATCTTGCGCATTTTGTAGGGGTGTCCCGTCCCGGGTATTCCCTTGACCTGAAAAAGGCCGGTGCCCCCGGGCATGCTGTGGACCTTATGGAGATCCCTGCCCTGTCGATTTCTTCCACGGATATCCGCCGCCGGGCCCGCGACGGGGAACCGGTATGGTACCTGGTCCCGGATGGCGTGGTGCAATATATTGATAAACATGGCCTTTACCGTAGCGCGCATTGATGCCGACGCACAAAGCCCTTTCTTGGGTTATCTGCCTGTTAGTATGGAGTTGTTCCAAACACTGCGAATAATGGAGACATGGTGAGCGTAGTTCTTGAAGGCCAGCCGGACAAAAACCTCATTTTGGTCACTGGCAGGGCAGACCCCAAACTTGCGCAGGATGTTGCAAAATATCTGGGAATCGATGTTTTGGAAACGACTGCTTACGACTTTGCTAATGGTGAGATGTACGTCCGTTACACGGAATCTGTCCGTGGCGCGGACGTTTTTGTTATGCAGAGCCATACAGACCCTATCAATAAATGGATCATGGAACAGCTGATCATGATCGATGCGCTCAAGCGTGCATCGGCCCGGTCCATCACAGCGGTGTGCCCTATGCTCGGGTATGCCCGCCAGGATAAGAAGCATCGCGGCAGGGAGCCTATTACCTGCCGTCTGGTTTTCGACCTGTTCAAAACCGCAGGCGCGGACCGTGTTATGTCTGTTGACCTGCATGCTGCCCAGTCCCAGGGGTTCTTTGACGGCCCCGTGGACCATTTGCAGGCTATGCCCGTGCTTGTTGAATATGTGCGTACACGTGTACCGCTTGATAATGTGGCCCTGGTGTCACCTGATGCGGGACGTATTCGTGTTGCAGAGCAGTGGGCACTGCGTCTGGGGGGCTGCCCGCTGGCATTCATCCATAAGACCCGTGATATTACCCGTCCCAACCATACTGTGGCCAACCGCGTTGTGGGCGATGTCTCCGGCAAAGACTGCGTCCTCGTTGATGACCTTATTGATACGGGCGGTACGATTGCTGAAGCAACAAAAATCGTCCTTGAGGCCGGGGCAAAATCTGTTATCGTTGTGGCGACCCACGGTGTCCTTTCGGACCCTGCTGTGGAGCGCCTGAAGGGCTGTGGTGCCTGTGAAGTGGTTTTGACTGATACAGTTCCGATCCCTCCTGAGAAAAGATGGAAGGGCCTGACGGTCCTGTCTATCGCCCCGCTTCTTGCCGGGGCCATGAAAGCTGTTTTCAGCGATGGTTCTGTGGCCAGGCTTTTTGAAAACTATCCCCGATATCATGGGGCTGATATACCTTTGGCCTATCCGCGTTCGGAATAAGATGGCTGCAGCTGTGCGCTGGTGACCAGCGGGTATGCCATAATAGTGCTTTGTGGGCGCTGCGGCGCCCAATTCCCCCATGGTGTAATGGCAGCACACGGGTCTTTGGAACCCTTAGTCTTGGTTCGAGTCCAGGTGGGGGAACCTGTGGTTGCGTAGCCGTTACGGCTGCGCAATTTGCGTATAACAGGCAACACACAACAGGCGGGGCAGGATGCCCTGCAGATAGGAATCCAGGAAGAGATATGGCAAAGTTGGATTGCGCGATTATCCTTGCAGCGGGGGAAGGGACCCGCATGAAATCGGATACCCCTAAAGTACTTCATGATTTTGCTGGAAAGACTTTTCTCCAGCGCGTTATGGGCAGTGTCAGTGCGCTTCATCCGCGCAATGAGGCTGTAGTCGTCAGATACCAGGCGGAGCGCGTTGCGCAGGCGGCACGGTCGTATAACAGTGATGTGGCTATTGTTGAACAGGATGAGATCGCCGGTACCGGAAGGGCTGTGCAGTGTGCTGTTTTTGAACTGGAAAAGCTTAATGAATTCCACGGGACTGTGCTTATCGTTGCTTCTGACATGCCCCTTCTGGATACTGCAACCTTGCATCAGCTCCTGGAGGCCCATGAGGCCCATAACGACGCAGCGACTGTCCTGACAGCCACCCTGCAGGATCCTTTCGGATACGGCCGTATCATCCGCGATCCGCAGGGGAACCTTCTGCGCATAGTTGAGCAGAAGGATGCCAACGCGAGTGAGCTGCTGGTCACAGAGGTGAATACGTCAGTATATGCATTTGATGCTGAAGTATTGTCCCAGGCTGTCTCAGGGCTGTCTGCCGATAATGCGCAGGGGGAATTCTATCTTACTGATGCGCTGGAAACGGCACGGGAGATCGGGCATGTCGGTATCTTCCAGGCCCCCGATAACCTGAGCGTTGAAGGCGTCAATGACAGAGTGCAGCTCGCCGCACTGCTCAAGGCGCACAATATCCGTGTATGCGAAGGCTGGATGCGTGAAGGTGTCACAGTTATTGATCCGCAGACAACGTGGATAGAGGATGATGTCAAGATCAGCCCTGATGCGGTTATCCTTCCGGGGACATATCTCAAAGGCTCAACTGCCGTATCGTCGCATGCTGTGATCGGCCCGGATACTACCCTTATCAATACCCAGGTTGATGAGGGTGCTGTGGTTGAGCGTTCCCGTGCAGAAGATTCCCGTATAGGGGAGGGTGCTGTGATCGGCCCATGGACGTACCTTCGCCCCGGCAATACGCTTGGCCCGCATACAAAAGCAGGGGCATATGTGGAAATGAAAAAGGCGGTTATAGATGAGGGGACGAAAGTGCCGCATCTCAGCTATGTGGGAGATGCGCATATCCACGAAAATACCAACGTCGGCGGAGGCACGATCACCGCAAATTATGACGGGGTGCATAAGAACCATACGGAAATCGGCTCCCATGTCCATATAGGTGCGGGCAATATGCTTGTAGCCCCGGTAACGGTAGGGGATAATGTTACTTCCGGGGCCGGCAGCGTTATCCGCCATGATATCCCTGATGATGCTATGGTCTATTCCGAAAATTCACAGCATACAGTTGAGCAGTGGAAACCGGCTTGGGAACGTGAAAAATAGGCAGCGTACAATAAAAACAGGAAATAATAAAATAAAATAACGAAAGCGAGAATTTATGCCAGCAGTGCAGGATTCCATTGACTCAGTACGTATTGCCGCTGCGGCTGCAGACAGGATGAAAGGCGAGGATATTATTGCCTTTGATGTCACTGAGCCGCTTGCAATTACCGATATCTTCCTCATTATTACGGGGGATAACCCGCGTCAGGTACTGTCTATTGCTGAAGAGGTTGAAAAGCAGATGCATCTGCAGAAGGGGATAAGCCCCCGCGAACGTGAGGGTGTCAGCGAGGGGCAGTGGATACTGCAGGATTACGGCGACTTTGTGGTGCATATTATGGACCGGGAATCACGCGAGTTTTATGATCTTGACCGGCTGTGGAAAGAGTGCCCGCGTATCGGCCTCGGGCTTCCTGAGCATGCCGGCGATGGGCAGAAGGGCGCTGTTGGTGCTGCTGCTGATGATACCCATGATGAGGCGGCATCGGCAGGCGATGGCTGGACGGCTGAAGGGGCACTGGGTTAAATGGGGCAGCATGTACATTCAATATTCCTGATCCGGCACGGGCAGACTTCATACAATGCCCAGCACCGTTTCCAGGGGCAGATAGATATCCCGCTTAACGATATCGGGCGCTGGCAGGTCCGCCAGACCGCTGCTGAACTCACTCGCCTGTATGTGCAGTCTGACGGCGATAACACATTTGATGTGCAGTCGGGTGTGAATGGTGCGATCAATGGTGACGGGGAGCGCGTTGAGATATTTTCGCGCAGTGCTTCCGCATATTCCGACGGACAGCCGGCCCCTCAGGGCGGAAGTGTGCCCTCTGCCAGGCATCAGATCGTAGTGAGCTCGAATCTCGGAAGGGCCCAGGAAACTGCACATACATTTGCTGATCCGCTGGGGCTTCCGGTCCATGTAGACGAGCGCGTAGCTGAACGCAATTTTGGTGACTGGGAAGGCATGTCGATGAATGAGGTCCGGGAACAGTTCCCTGAGGATTACGTCGCATGGGAGCGGTTTGAAGGCGGGGAGCTCAGGCATGGGGCAGAGCTTAAGGAGCAGGTCGGTACGCGCGGAGTCGCAGCTGTCACAGACTGGGCAGCCAGGGCGGGCAGTGATACTGACCTTTTTGTTTTCTCGCATGGAGCGTGGATCAATCAGACCGTGCAGACCCTTTTGCGGCTGACTGATACATATCCGGATTTTGCCAGCCTGGTATCTATGCGCAACGCTTTCTGGGTAAAGCTGTCCGGGCTGGATATGCCTGACGGTTCGGTACGCTGGCGTCTGGAAGAATACGAACATGGGCCGGTCGCTGCTTACATTACCGACTGGAATAATCCCAGCCTTTCCGGGCAGGCCAGCCTTTCCAGCCTCCAGGCCTAACTTATCCCGGTATCCTGCGCGGCTGCTGTATGGGCAGTTCCTTCGATATCAGCCGTTTTATCATGCTCATCATGCTTATCATGCTGTATGCTGAGGCTATCGAGATCAATATCTTTAAGAGGGATGACTTTAGTGTGGTTCCTGATCTTGTATCCTAAATACAGGATCAGGAACAGCGGCACGGACATGTAGGTGACGCAAATCGCCTGCCAGTTGAGCGTCCTGAAAGAATTCAGATCCTGCCCGACTATGACCAGGATACACAGGATAAAAGCAAGGATAGGACCGAAGGGGAACCATTTCGCATGGTATTTCATTTCATCAAGCGAATGCCCTTGTGCTATGAACGCCCTGCGGAAACGGAAATGCGATATGGCGATCCCCGCCCATGCTATAAAACCGGTGAGCCCGCTTGCTGCTACAAGGAATATGTAGATATCGTTCCCGAAGATGCTTGTCAGGAAAGTCAGAAATGCAACAAATGTTGTCCCTAACAGTGCAGGTATGGGTATGCCATGGAAATTGACCATACCGAAAATGCCAGGCGCATGTTTTTCTTTGGCAAGGGCATAGAGCATGCGTGTGGAAGCGTACATACCCGAGTTTGCAGCAGAGATAACAGATGTGAGGACTACTGCATTCATGACGGCGGCGGCTGCGGCGAGCCCTGCGCGTTGGAAAACCAGGGTGAATGGGCTCATTGCAATGTCTGTTGCTTCTGATCCCAGCAGGCTGGGGCTGGTGTAGGGGATAATGCAGGCGATAACGAATATTGAGAGGATATAGAACAGGAGTATCCTCCAGAATACCTGTTTGATGGCTTTGGGGATGCTTTTCTCTGGTGTGGCGGATTCGCCCGCGGTTATGCCTATAAGCTCAGTCCCCTGGAAGGAAAACCCGGCGACGGTAAATGCCCCAAGCACTGCGGGGAAACCTCCGACGAAGGGAGCTTCTTTATATGTGAGATTAGACAGGAAAGTAGCTTTTCCGCCAATGATCCCGGCTATGGTAAGGGTCCCTACGATAAGGAAGATGATAACGGTTATGACTTTTATGAGTGCCATCCAGTATTCAGTTTCGCCGAAGGACTGCACGGCAAGTACATTGATGAGGAAGATCACGGCAAGGACGGCCAGGGAGAATACCCATACAGGCACTGACGGGAACCAGTACCGCAGGACTATGGCACTGGTCGTGGTATCTACGGCAACAGTGATAGCCCAGTTGAACCAGTAGTTCCATCCCATCGCGAACCCGAGTGCAGGGTCGACGAAGCGTCCCGCGTACGTGGCAAATGACCCTGTTACGGGCATATATGTAGCCATTTCGCCGAGTGACGTCATCAGGAAATATACCATGATCCCGATTGCAGCGTATGCAGCAAGGGCACCGCCGGGACCGGCTGAATGGATACTTGCCCCGCTGGCAACGAAGAGCCCTGTGCCGATGCTCCCGCCAAGGGCGATCATGGATACGTGACGGGTTTTCAGGGCGCGCCTGACTGTGTTGCCGGAATGCGGTTGCTCAGGCTCTGAACCTTGCGCTGCTTCCGCCTGCACGCCTGGCTGCTTTACTGTAGCGTGCCCGGTATGTGATGGTGAACCGTCCTGCTTGCCCCGGTGTTGGTTGCCTGAATTGCTCATTTTCCTCCGTACGTCTGTGGTACAACGTGTTCCAGAGGCTGTGCGGCTTAAGCAGAACCGGATCTCGATAGCGCTCCGTAGCTGTCCGGGCCTCTGCAATGCAGAAACCGTATAAACTACGACAGTCTTTGACCTTTTGGATCAAAGCCCAGCGTACGGCTGAAAAAGCGGCCGTGCACTTCGGCGTTTTCCCCTTTCGCTGTTTATCGTTGCTGCTTTTCAGCTCCAAACAGGTACTGATGTCAAACGCGACCTCTGGTCGATGGGAACAATTATGGGTTCCTATGCGGACAAAGGCTGCCTGCGCAGCCGGAAGATGGCTTTGCTGCCTGTTGATACCTGCTGATAGCAGGTAAGCAACCTGAAGCCGTGTAAACGGGGAAAATCAAAGCGTTCCGTGGATCTCGGGAGGCATCCGACACGCTGATAATTCAATCAGGGATAGCCAAAATACTCCCTATTCGCTAAAATGATTTTCGTACTTCGGGGCTATGGCGCAGTTGGTAGCGCGTCTCAATGGCATTGAGAAGGTCAGGGGTTCGAATCCCCTTAGCTCCACTTCTGTAAAGTATTTGGAAGCCTTGGAAACATTAGTGTTCCAAGGCTTTCTTTTTTCCCGTTTCTGTGGTCTGCACACGTTTTTCCCACGTTTACCTATCTGTCATTATCCTCATTTACCGTTTTTAGATAATTGGGGATACTTGGCTGCGGATAGCTTTGCTTAGAGAAGCGTCGAAGAGGAATGCCGGATTTAAAGGTGCTATAATAAAGACTAAACTCGTATGAGTTTTTCATTTTATATCCTTTACTCCTGCCCATTGAGGGCAGGAGGTTATGTTTTTTACTACTGGGTATAGTGTGCTAAGAGTGTTTATATACCTGTTTACTCTCCTCTAGAAAATTGGCAATTTCCAGCTCCAGAGGGCTGGCGCGGCTGTGGAGCCTTTCCTGGAGCGGAATTAGCTTTCACAGATGCAGGAGACTGGAACTGGCTTAGAACGTCAAGAGGGGAGTTAAAGTCGCTTGGTAAAGTAAACCCAATACAATACTACGAAATTTGGTATCCATATGGATATCACAACTAAAACCTGTTAGTTTGCCTGAATAGCTGCCGGCTTTCAGAGGATTGCTCGTATCCATGCGCTAAGGCTCCTCGGCTTTATATCGAAATTGATCTTATTCACTTAAAATTGTAAAGATCCATAATGACAGATTCCGGGTGCATATAAAGTAAGCTATATCTTACACGGTGTTTAATCTATTTATAGTAAAGGGGCAGCGTTCAATTTTTATTACGTATTTACTTCAGTATAAAATATAAGGTTGTGATGTAAAGCTTACTCGGTGTATTGAGGGTGGTGATGGCTATGATGCGTATATTTAATACGATTGACGGGCAGACAGAGCAGGTCTCGAAGCCTGAACGCGGCGCATGGATATCACTTGTTGACCCTACGGATATAGAGCTTTCCACGGTTTCGCAGAAGCATAAGATCGACCTTGCAGACCTGCGTGCCCCTCTGGATGATGAAGAGCGCTCGCGTATTGATGTTGAAGATGACTATACTATGATCATCGTTGATATCCCTACTGTCGAAGAGCGTGCTGAGCGGAACTGGTACAACACTATCCCTCTGTCTATTATTGTGACTGACGGCGTGATCATTACTGTATGCTCGCAGGATACCCCGCTTCTGCACCCGTTTATGGACGGGACTATCCGCGGGTTCAATACTTTTATGCATACACGGTTTATTTTGCAGATACTTTATCGGAATGCGGCAATGTATCTGCGGTATCTGCGTATCATTGACAGGGAATCCGACAAACTGGAGATCAGGATGCAGGATTCCACGCAGAACCGTGAGATCCTCATCCTTATGGAGCTGTCTAAGTCTTTGCTGTATTTCACCACAAGCCTTAAATCGAATGAAATAGTGCTTGAGAAGCTGACCACCCTGAACCGTATCAGGCCGTACGAGGATGATAATGACCTGCTTGAGGATGTGATCACAGAGAATAAGCAGGCTATCGAGATGGCAACTATTTACCAGGGCGTCCTTCAGGGGATGACGGATGCGTTCAGTTCCATTGTGTCGAATAATGTGAATAATGTTATGCGTGTATTTACTATTATTTCCATCGTCCTGACCATCCCAACCCTTGTATTCTCGCTGTACGGCATGAATTTTCCGTGGATGCCCTTCCTTGACAAACCGTGGGGTTTTGCGATAGTTATGCTTTCCACCCTGGCCATTACCGTGGGCGCTACATGGTGGCTTATGCACAGCCGTTTCTTCAAAGTGGGCAAAGGCTGAACTGCCCTCAGCCTGTCTTCAGCCGCTGTCCCATTCCTGCTGCGCGTTATAAAGCCTGTACTATAAAGTCTGAAGTCTATTCTATAAAGTCGTAAACAAAAGTCGTAAACAGCGGGGATAATCTCATACAGGAGTTTGCAACAGATACAGGAGAATTATGAGCACCGATTCTGAACCCAGGTACAGGTATACTGCGCAGGCTGCGCAGGCCATAGAGAAACACTGGCAGGATGTATGGGACAGGGAAGGCACATTCTGGGCCGGGAATGTGAAGGGCGGTCTTAAAGATTACCGGGGGGATCACGCGGACGGGCGTACGCCGTATTTCGTCATATCCATGTTCCCCTACCCGTCAGGTAAAGGCCTGCATGTAGGCCATCCGCTCGGATATATTGCAACAGACGTTATGGCACGGTACCACCGCATGAAAGGTGAAAATGTGCTGCATACTATGGGATACGATGCTTTCGGACTTCCGGCGGAGCAGTATGCGGTGCAGACCGGGCAGCATCCGCGCATTACTACTGAACAGAATATTGCCAATATGCAGCGCCAGCTCCGTCGTATGGGGCTCAGCTTTGATTACCGGCGTTCCCTGAAAACTATCGATCCTGAATATATCCGATGGACACAGTGGATCTTTTCACGGATATATGATTCGTGGTATGACGAAGATTTTGTCCGTGCAGATGGGGCGAAAGGGAGCGCGCGGCCGATCAGCGAGCTTGAAGCCCAGTTTGAATCAGGAGGCCGTGAAATCCCGGGATTCGAGGGTACGGGGAGGCAGTGGAAGGACCTTACCCGTGCCCAGCGGGCCGATATCCTTAACGATTTCAGGCTTGCGTATATTTCTAAATCCCCTGTCAACTGGTGCCCAGGGCTCGGGACCGTGCTGGCCAATGAGGAAGTGACAGCGGACGGGCGCTCAGAACGGGGCAATTTCCCTGTATTCCAGCGTGAGCTGAGCCAGTGGTCCATGCGGATCACTGCGTACGGGCACCGGCTTATAGAAGATCTGGATACTATCGACTGGCCCGAAAAAGTCAAACTGATGCAGCGTAACTGGATAGGCGAGTCGCATGGGGCTTCTGTGCGTTTCGGCATATACAGCGCTGACGGCAGCAGGCTTGGACAGGATCTGGAAGTTTATACAACCCGGCCCGATACCCTTTACGGCTCAACTTTTGCCGTTGTTTCCCCCGAGCATCCGCTCCTTGAAAATGTACCTGAGCAGTGGGAAGCTGATATCCCCGGCCGGTGGACGTCCGGATACAGCGACCCGAAATCTGCCGTCCGCGAATACAGGAAGGCCTCAGCAGCGAAAACAGCCCGCGACCGGATAGAAGATAACGGGGTTAAAACCGGCTTCTTTACAGGGCTGTATGCCAAAAACCCTGTAACCGGGACGCTTTTGCCTGTTTTTTCTGCTGATTATGTGCTTATGGATTATGGGACTGGTGCCATAATGGCAGTCCCGGGCGGCGACCAGCGGGACTATGAATTTGCTGATGCTTTCGGCCTCCCCGTCATCTACACAGTAAAGCCTTCCGATAGTTCGCAGGACAGCCTCGGCAATTATGAAGGGAAATCTGCTTATATTCTCCATGACGGCATAGTTATCAATTCCCCCAGGGAAACTGATAGTTATACGGGCACTGCGCCTTCACTGAACGGCATGTCAGTTGATAAGGCTGCTGAGGCGATGGTTGCATGGCTTGAACGTGAGGGGGCAGGCGAAGGGAGAGTCTCCTACAGGCTGAGGGATTGGCTTTTCTCCCGCCAGCGCTACTGGGGGGAGCCGTTCCCCATCGTTTATGATGATGAGGGGGTAGCCCACCTGGTGCCTGACAGCCAGCTTCCTATAGGCCTGCCTGACGTCCCGGATTATGCGCCGCGCACATTTGACCCTGAAGACAGTGAGTCAGACCCTGAAGCGCCGCTGTCACGCAACCCGGACTGGGTAAATGTCACCCTTGACCTGGGGGACGGCCCTCAGACCTACCACCGTGATACCAATACCATGCCTAACTGGGCCGGATCATGCTGGTACTATATGCGCTATATTGATCCGCATGACAGTGCGCATATGGTTGATAAAGATGAATTCGCATACTGGCTTGGTCCCCAGCATAACCCTACGGCAGGGGATGCCGGCGGGGTAGACCTGTATGTCGGCGGTGTGGAACATTCTGTGCTTCACCTGCTGTATACACGGTTCTGGCATAAGATCCTTTTTGACCTGGGGTATGTGAATTCCCCTGAGCCTTTCCACAAGCTTTTCAATAACGGGTACATCCAGGCATATGCATATACGGATTCCCGGGGGCAGTATGTTCCGGCTGCAGAAGTCGAAGAAAAGGATGTGGACGGTGTATCTGAATATTCCTGGAAGGGGCAGAAAGTCAGCCGTGAGTTTGGCAAAATGGGCAAAAGCCTTAAAAATATCATCACGCCTGACGAAATGAGCAGACAGTATGGTGCTGATACTTTCCGGCTGTACGAGATGAGCATGGGGCCCATTGACGAATCCCGCCCCTGGGATACCAAGAATGTCATCGGTGGGATGCGTTTCCTGCAGAGGCTGTGGCGTAATGTGATTGATGAGAATACAGGGGAGATTGCTGTTACAGACGATGCCCCTGACAGCAAGACCCTTAAGCTGCTTAACAATACGATCGCCGAAGTTACCGAAGAGATTGAGGGGATGCGGCCGAATACCGCTATCTCCAAACTGATCGTGCTGAATAACCATCTGACTACGGTGAAGGCGGTACCCCGGTCAGTGGTAGAGCCGCTGATCCTCATGCTCTCCCCAATAGCTCCGCATATATGCGAAGAACTATGGAACAGGCTGGGGCATGCGGAATCGATAGCCCATGCGCAGTGGCCTGAAGCAGACAGCCAATATGTGGGCCAGGACACGGTTACTGCCGTGATCCAGATAAAAGGCAAGGTCCGCGGCAAGCTTGAAGTCCCCGCCGATATCAGTGCTGAGGAGCTGGAAAAGCGCGCATTGGAAAGCGAAGCAGTAACCAGCAGACTCGGAGGGAAAGCCCCAAGGAAAGTGATTGTAAAACCGCCAAAAATCGTGTCGATTGTTCCTGCAGAATAGCATTCCGGGGTTACTGTTACTGGCAGGCCTCCGGTTCCGGCCTGAGAGGTTTCGGCTGAGGGGCTCCGGCCCGGCTACTGCAGCTGCCGGATACGTGGCTGAGGCCTGTTGTCAAGCGTAAGGTAAGGCGTGTTATCCACATTCAGCCACAGCTTATGAAAATGGTGCCATAAATAATAGTTATGTGGCACCATTTCTGTATGCGGCACGGTAAGATTCCAGGACGGCACCGGGATATTTATGCACACCCATCCCACCGGTTTTTTATGACGCCCGCGCAGGCGGTATGCATCATCCTTATCCTCGTTGCAGGGCTGTGTGCAAGCCTGACCCTGCTTATCATACAGTCTTCAAGCATACGGTCGCTTCAGCAGGCGGTGGGTATTGCTGCGTCCGGCCGCAGCAGAGACACCAGCCGGCATCAGGATCACCAGAGAAAGGATGGGGACGGCGCGCAGCACAGTACCGGGGATTCTGGCAATACAGGCAGTGCAGCCGGGCAGGCAGAAGAAAATGAACGGAGCAGCACACTTCAACAGGAAACAGGGCAGCGGGGAGGGGCTGCCGGGATATCCGGACAGCCGTCACAGGGTGCCGGGCTTTCGGGCAATGGAGGAAATCCCGGAAGTGCGGGGAAGCAGGATATGCGTATCAATATCAATTCTGCTTCTGAAGAGCAGCTTGAAACAATAAAGGGTATAGGGCCATCTACTGCAAAGAAAATTATCGCTTACCGCACATCCCACGGCCGTTTTACATCTGTTGATGAGCTTCTCAACGTTGCAGGGATAGGGGCAAAAACACTGGCAAAAATCCGCGGCAGCATCAGTGTATCCGGGTAGCGGAGGAAGCGGAACGATGAAAAACAGCATCTATAAGGATTTTAGATTATGCATTGTTGCCGGGGCATTATGGGCAGCTGCACTGATATGCCACATGAGGCCCGGGCTGATCCCCGGTTTTGCTATTTTCTGCGGTGCGGGTATTGCGGCAGGTTCTGTAACAGTGCGGCTGTGCGCAGGCAAGGTGTCTCGCCTGCGGCCTGGTATCCTTGTGAATGCAGGGCTTTATTGTATTGTGTGCTCGGTCGCCGGCCTGTGTATGGCTGTCAGCATATGCGCATATGAAAATGCGGGACAGCCAGATATCTCTGTGTTTGGCACATTCGGCGCACATGGCAGGCATGGCACTTTTAACGCTCCTGGCACATCCGGCATACTTGGCACCCTTAGCGCACCCGGCGGAACTCATACGCACGGATCCGAAGATACTTCTTCCGCACCTGTATCAGTGTTCGTGCGGGCAGAATCGCCGATGACGGCTTCCGACAGGAGAAGCTTTGACTGCAAGATCGATGCGCATATTACGCATGTAGCCGATGCCGGCGGCGTCCTGTCAGCTGTTTCGCTGCCTGTACGTTTATATGCGAAAGGCGGATCATGCATATTTGAAAATCATGGATACTTTGCTGTTACAGGCGCAATATCCCGGGCCCAGTATGGGAAAGTCCCATACTGGATATCTGCCGGCAGCAGGGCAGGGGGACCGGGTGCTGCTTCTGCAGAGATATCCGTAAAACTTGTGGAGAAGCCAAAACTATGGTTCAGATATATAAACAGGATGCAAAATGCATTTATCGCACAGACACAGCGTCTTTCGCCGCAGGGAAGGATACTTGTTCCGGGCCTGACTTTAGGTGTTATGGGCAATGAGTCCTTCCTCGCGGATAATACTTCGGCATCAGGCAAAGTATCCGGGAACGGGGTACGGGGAAGCGGTGCTGTTCCGGAAAGGCAGACAGGGATAGGCAATGCAGGCCCGCCATCCATTCCAAGCGCATATATTTCCCGTATTAAAAATTCTTTCCTCAATCTGGGGATCATGCATCTCATGGCTGTTTCAGGGAGCCATTTTGCCCTTATCGCAGTATTCCTCAGATGGATACTTGTCCGGCTGCATGCACACAGGAAAACAGTAGCCGGCATGACAGCATGCGGATACTATGTGCTTTATATGTTTATGTACCCTTCAGACTCCATAGTAAGGGCTCTGGTTATGGGGATGCTGGGGATACTTGCATTATTCGCAGGCATCCTGAAAAATGCATTTTCACTGTTAAACCTTACGGTCATAATGGTCCTGCTTATCTGCCCATCCTATGCATGGAGCTTCGGATTCGCCTTATCCTGTTCCGCTGTCTATGGGATATTCCTTTTCCATCCCGGCCTGTGCGGGATACTGTCACGGTATATCCCCAGGGCTGGCGCACAGGCTGTATCCCTTACTGTCTGTGCCCAGCTGCTGAGCCTTCCGGTAAGTATCCTCATAACGCCGTCGATACCTGTACTGTCTGTGGCTGCGAACCTTGCCGTTGCGCCGTTCGTATCATGCGCAACAGTATTTGGCATAATAGGGTTCATAACGTGTACTGTATGGCCTTCCTTATCTTTCGGCTGTGTGTGGCTCGCTTCGGGGTTTACCCAGGTAATGAATGCTGTATCCCTATGGATGTCGGACAATCCGTGGTGCGCGGTGCCGTGGCCTTCGGGGATAAAAGGTGTGATGGTTTTAGCTGCGGTATATAGCGCATTCAGCGTGGTAGCCATTGCTGTGCGGATTGCACGTGCTGTGAAGACAGATGCTGCAGGAATAAGTAATGATGCTGAACTGCATATAGGACCGCGTGAACGGATACAGAGGTACCGGGATGATATCCGCCGAAGTATTTTTGTTTCCCGCTGGCAGCAGGGCGCTGAAGCGGTTTGTCCACCGATAAAGGAACAGTGGAAGCATGCCGCAAGGAAGGATATATATCGTCTCAGGTGCTGATGATTTTCTGTCAGACCAGCGTGTACGCGAGCTTAAGGATAAAGCGCATGCAGCACTGCCTGATGCTGAGGTTATAGAGCTCGACGCGGCATCCTGCACATCCTTTGATTTCGATGAGGCGGTCAGCCCCTCCCTTTTGTCGGATGCATCAGTTGTTGTCATCTCCCATGGGGAGGACATGGCTGAAGATGTTGGAAGGGCACTGGTCAGCTACTGTTCAGATGCCCGGGCATCAGCCAGCCCCGCAGCAAGTATCGTTATCGTACAGCATAACGGTTCTGCAAAGGGGAGTGGCATTATCAGAAGGGCTCAGGCTGCGGGTGCTGCAGTCGATAAAGTTGCGGATCTCAAGAATGCAAATTCGCGGACGAACTTCGTCAGACAGCGTTTTGAAATGTATGGCCGGCGTATCAATAATGATGCTGCACAGTTCATAGCGGATACTCTAGGGGCCCGTACCGGTGAGATCGCTGCATTATGCCGCCAGCTGTGTGATGATTTCCCCGATAACCCTATGACGCTTGCTATTGCCCGTACCTATCTGTCTGCGGATCCTCAGGTCACAGGTTTTACTGTTGCCGACATGGCTATTGGAGGGGATCTTGCGCAGGCTATTATTGGTATGCGGAATGCCGTGATACAGGGGATAGATCCTCTGGCGATCCTTGGGGCGATTGCTGTAAAGATCCGGTCAATGGCAAAGGCTTCAGCTGTTGACCAGGGCAAAATCACCCCTGCTGAGGCAAAAATGTCGCCCTGGCAGCTGCGAAATGCACGCCATGATGTGCGCGGGTGGACTTCTGAAGGCCTGGGTAATTGTATCCAGATTGCAGCATGGGTCGATGAACAGTGCAAAAGCAATGGGGCGGACCCACTCTATGCAATGGAATATCTTCTGAAAGCTATCGCATCCAAGGGGAATATCCGGATGGATGGGATAAACAGATAAAGGCCGGTAAATATGGTTTATACAGAAAGCAGTCCGGATATTATGCTGCGTGCTGCTACTGCCGACGATATGCGCGCCTGCGGCAGCAGTATTGCGAAAATTATGCATTCTGGCGACGTTATTGTCCTTTCAGGACCTTTGGGTGCGGGGAAAACAACCTTCAGCCAGGGGATAGGCATGGGGCTTGATGTGGAGGGGGCAGTTGTATCCCCAACTTTCACTATTGCCCGGGAGCTTGACGGTCATTACAGCGATGGTTCGCCGGCCCATCTTATCCATGTTGATGCATACCGGCTCCCCGGATCTGATAATGACAGGAGCCTTCAATCACAGGACCCGTACAATGCAAAAAACCGGCTTCTTGATGAGCTTGAGTCGCTCGGCCTTGATGAGGAGCTTGAAGATCCCCGCCCGGGTACCTGCATACTTATAGAATGGGGGTCTGCGATGGCGTCCGTCCTGTCGGACAGCCGGCTGGAGATCAGTATTACACGTCCTGTAACTTCAGCCCGTACATCAGACGGGTTTTTATCAGATGGCGGGGAACGGGCTGTCACTCTCCATCCTGTAGGCGCGGCATGGGATAATCGTCTGGGCTCTTTACAGCAGAGCTTGGGGGCCGGCAGCGATAAGCGGTAATTATGATAGACAAAGATAATGATGATAGGTAAAACTGATAAAGGTGCATACGAAGATATGTCCTCAGCTCTTTTGGGACACTGTTTAGTCATTGATACGTCTTACGGGTTCTGTGTTGGTATCATTGGCTGCAGCCCGATCGTTGAGGCTGATTCCCGATGCCATGTTGAAAAGCTGCAGGTGAATATTGGCCGGGCCATTTCTGATGCCGGGCTGGGCTACGGTGATCTTGATACTGTTATTGTGGGGACAGGGCCAGCCCCGTTTACAGGGCTCCGTGCCGGGATAGTTGCTGCCCGCTCCCTTGCTTTTGCAGAGGATATCCGGATCATAGGGCAGGATATCCTGGAACCGCAGGCTTTATGGCGGTCATGGGCCAGGCAGGGGGAGCCCGGCAACCATGATAACGGCGATAGCGGTACGTACCATCTGACGCTGGCTGTTAATGACGCCCGGCGTAAGCAGCTATATTATGCGCTGTATGGTGAGGCTCGTCCCGGATCCGGATATGCCCGGCCGGCGGATAGCCGCGATACGCTCTCTGACATTTTTATCCCTATGGATATCGCTTCAGCAGAAGATATAGCAGATTCAGTTTTGTCATATCTCAGCAGCCATTCTGCTGAGATATGCGCGCAGGCCGGCCGCTCCCGTATTACTGTTGATGTTGTGGGGAACGGCAGTAAAAAATACAGGTCCGCATGGGATATTTTCGGGGATTCCCTGGGGCAGATCGTTGAAGGGACCTGCCTGTCCGACGGATCACCTGAGGGGCTCAGCATATTCGCTCGGACCGCTTTAGCTCACCGAAGGGTAGGGGATGCATGCGGAACAGGGCCTTTATATTTGCGGCGGCCTGATATTACTATCCCATCAGCAGGAAAGCACAGGCTGGGGCAGACATCCATATCGCTTTTACCGGGTTCCGGAGCAGAAGGACCTGTCCTCTCATGATCAGGAAAATGGCTGAACGCGATATCGCCCGCATCGCAGAACTTGAGACAGAACTTTTTGGTAAAGAGGCGTGGAACGAAGATGTTATCAGACAGGAACTGGAGGCTCCGTCACGCATGTATATCGTGGACGAAGATAAGGCATCAGGCGATATCTGCGGATACGCAGGCCTCTGGTTTGATTCGGATGACGCCCAGGTCATGACTCTTGGCGTCAGCAAGAAATATCAGCGCCAGCACAGGGGGCAGAGGCTGATGGATGAGCTGTGCCGGGCTGCAGCCGATTTTGGCGCCGGACGTATGCTCCTTGAAGTCCGTGTCGATAACGGTCCCGCTGTCAGCCTGTATAAGAAAAACGGGTTTGAGCTTATGGGTATCCGCAGGCGGTATTACCAGCCTGAAGATATTGATGCATATACTATGGCCCGTACTGTTGCTGAAGGCCGTAAGGGGGATCTTCAGGAGGATCATCATGAGTGAGCCGGTAGTTTTAGGGATTGAATCGACATGCGATGAAACGGCAGCCGCTGTTATCCGCGGACGTACGGCGCTGTCCAATGTTGTGGCGTCCTCTATGGATGAGCATGCCAGGTACGGGGGCGTCATACCTGAGCTTGCTTCCCGGGCGCATGCCGAATCCTTTGTCCCCGTTGTTTCGAAGGCGCTGTCGGATGCCAATATGGATCTTTCCGATCTGGATGCTGTTGCAGTCTCGGCGGGCCCGGGCCTCGCCGGATGCCTGGCCGTCGGGGTCTCAGGGGCGAAAGCGCTCGCTGCAGCAGCGCATAAACCGCTGTATGGCGTTAACCATGTTATCGGGCATATCGCGGTTACACAGCTGCAGTTCGGAGTATTCCCGCAGGACGTCCTGGCCCTTATCGTTTCAGGCGGCCATACTTCGCTGCTTCATGTACGCGATGTAGCGCGTTCCGTTTCTGTCGTCGGCACTACCCTTGATGATGCTGCCGGCGAGTGTTTTGACAAGATCGCCCGGCTTCTGGGGTTCCCGTATCCGGGCGGCCCTTATATCGACAGACATGCGCGCAGCGGGGACCCGCACGCAGTTAAGGTGCCGCGGGGGCTGACACAGGGCAGGTCTGCTGCCCGGCATCCGTATGACTTCAGCTTTTCGGGCGTGAAAACGGCAGTGGCACGGTGGCTGGAAGAGCAGGGTGCTCTGGGTAACAGAATCCCTGTTGACGATGTCTGCGCTTCACTGGCTGATTCAGTGGCAGCAGTACTTGCCGACAAATCCGTACAGGCATGCAAAGCCTTTTCCTCGGATACGCTGATCGTCGGAGGCGGATTCAGCGCCAATTCGCAGCTGAGGGCTAAGCTGGCTGAAACCGGGGCGCGCAATGGGGTCGGTATCCGTATCCCCGAGCTTAAGCTGTGCACAGATAATGGTGCGATGATCGGCATGCTGGGCGTGAACCTTATAGAAGCGGGTATCAGGCCTTCTTCTCCCGGATTTTCTATTGACTCCTCCATGCCGATGGACCGTATCTGCATGGAATAGGTGAAAAGGGCAGAAAGCCCATGCTGAAGGATATGCCATTGGTATAATCTGCTGTAAGACGGGTAAGCACATGCAGCGCATGGAAGTGGCAGCGTGATGTCCGGCAGCATGGCATAAACAGGATATAAAATGAGGAACTGGTTTATTGATATTGATCTTGACAAAGGATGGTTTCCTGCATCGATAACTGTAATCATTGCAGTACTTGCGGTAAGCCTCCTCCCTCTTTTTGCACGGCCGCATACCCAGCGGGAGCGGCGCGTTTCCCAAACCGGGGATACCGGAGAGGGCCAGGGCATCGGGGATATTCAGAAGCCTCCGGCCTCTGCCGTATTCAGAAACTTTATATCCCGATGCCGTCATCCAAAGATCACTGCATTTGCATGGCAGGCCCTGCTCGCAGCCGCATTCTTCGGTTTCGGGTGGACCCTCACATATCTTATGTCGCATGTGTGGGTCGTATTCGGGGTGGAGCTGGGGCTCCTTGTGATCGCTAAAGTTGCAGCCGCAATGGGGCTCTTCGGGTTTGCTATTGCATCTCTGCTGGCATATCGGGGGAAAAGGAAGGCGCTTTCTGTTATCCTCATGATATTTTCGCTTATTTATGGGGTCGTAGGTGTGAATGCTGTTTACGGACAGTATCCGACTATCGGGTCGCTCCTGGGTGCTGAAGCTTTCCCTGAAATGCCGGGATACCGGCCTCATGGCGCAACACGGACGGTGAAAGAATGGGAAGCTGCAGCGAAGGCGGGAAAATTGCCGAAGCTGCGCAGGGAAGGGATCGTCCGTACTGTTGATATCCCCGCCCGCATTGCACATTTTAAACCGCGTAAAGCCAATGTTTATCTTCCTCCTGCGGCTCTCGCCGATAATCCTCCCAGGCTCCCTGTCCTTATCGCCCTTTCCGGCCAGCCGGGCAGCCCTGACAGGTTTTTCCTTTCGGGGAAGTTCCAGGATTCCCTCAACGAATTTGCAAAAAAGCACCATGGCATAGCGCCGATAGTGGTTTCACCTGACCATCTGGGGGATACTTCGCATAATACGTTATGTTCTGATACCCCTGTATATGGGGATGCGCAGACATATATTACCAGAGATGTAACAGGCTGGATCACATCCCGCCTTCCTGTGCAGCCTCCCGGCAGGGCATGGGGCATCGCGGGCTTTTCAATGGGCGGCACATGCGCAACGCATCTCGGGCCTAAGTATCACAATCTGTACGGGCATATCATTTCCATCGGGGGCGAGGTGCATCATTCCAACGGTCCTGTCCCTGAAATGGTCAGCAGGTTTTATGGCGGTTCGCGTGCAGCGTATGAGGACCATGTACCGGCGGTGGCAATACGGAAATATGGCCTGCCCAGCCAGACCATCCTTTTCGGTGCTGGCCAGTATGACCAGATAGGGCAGGATAATGCGCGGTCTGTTGCGCAGGCGGCCAGCGCCAGGGGGATGAAAGTCGATGCAGTTGTTGTTGCGGGCAAAGGCCATGACTGGAACAGTGTAAGAGCTGTCATGAACTATGGGTTAGCACAGTTTTGCCTGGAGACTGGATTGTCGCAGGGCACTGTGCATATCAGCAGTTTCCCTTCGCTGACCCATATGGATGGGGTGAAGATCTCGTACGGACAGGAAGGCCACGGCTGATCTGCGGTACAATAACAATGGATTGGAGTCCGGCATGGGGGACTGGACCCGCCGAGAGGCTGGAAATATGGAGAATTCAGATATGTCAGATAACACGGGGCAGTATGCTGATAATAAACCGCTGCCGCCATCAGGCGTTGTCCCGGAAGCAGGGCCGGAGTATGAAGCACTCCAGGATCACAGATTGGGGGAAGGCGGAGGCCGCAAAAGTTCCGAAGATCATGGGAACTATAAGGGACTGAAGGTTTTGAAGGTTACGGATCCTTCACGGCACCCTGCCCGTGCTCTGCTCCTTGACGGCTTCCAATGGGTAGGCAAACACCCTCTTGCTGTGTCGCTTGCTGTGTCCTTCCTCCTGTACAACATTGTTATACGTGCTGCTATTTCTCGGCATATTAATTTTCGGCCTCTTCTGCAGTATGTCGGGCATGAATATTTCCGCACCAGCTACAGGCAGCTGATCGCGGGCAGATGGTATACAGCTGTTGCTTCAATTTTCTTCGTTGACGATATCCCTCAGATGATTATTGGGATCATAACGATTTTATTTGCTGTCAGCATTGCTGAGTCCCATCTTGGCCTCCTGCGGGCTGCAGCGACCGGCATAGTATGCTGCATTATCGGTTTAAGCTCAGGACTTGCTTTGTGCTACCTGATCCAGGGGCATAGCAGGCAATGGCATATATTGCTTGACCTTTCACTGTCCTATGGGCCCGGTGTCCTTGCTATCGGCCCGCTTATGGCTGCCGGTGCTGCTATCACCCCATTATGGCGCCGAAGGCTGTATATTTTTACGTATGCTGTTATACTTGCCGGGCTTTTATACAGGGGCGAACCTATTGATTATGCTCTGCTGATAGGGGCTTTTGTCGGACAAGCCTGCGGCTTCATGTTCGTCCGTAAAGCTGTCCAGGATTTTGTTATTGAGCCTATCCAGGCAATAGAAGTGTGGCGGATACTGAGCATTATTACGGTTATAGCTGCGGTAGGGCCCCTTATTGCTGTGACATCGCCGATCCACGCGGGGCCTCTGTCGGATATCGGCCTTCTTCTCGGGCCCTCCCAAGCTGATTTTGCGAAAATAACCGAATGCATGCAGCAGGTGCACAGTACAGGGTGTTATATGCGGTACGGTTTTATGCGTGTCCATCTTTCCGGGGTATTGCTTGTCTCGCTTTTGCCGGTAGTCATTTCCCTAATCATCGCATGGGGTATTTACCGTGGGCGCAGGACTGCTGTCCATATGGCCATTGTATGGAATCTGGGGATCATTATCCTTTCCGAAGTCTATTACTTCGTACTTCCTGTGCTTCTGGAAAGCCTGGCATATGGGGAACAGGCGCAGGCTCAGCTGGGTAGGGCTCTGTCGCACGGGACGCTGAAAAACTTTGCAGCTACATGCCTTCTGCCCTTTATCCTCATTATCGTGTATATAACGCAGATACGCAGGTTCCATATCCGTACCCGGCCCGCACTCCTCTATAGCGGGGCTGCTGTTATCGGTGCAACGTTTATTGCACTGAGCCTTGTTTATTTCCTTGTGGTCAAATATACCCCCAATCCGCTGCCGGGCGATGGTACGGATTATCCTGAGGGGCAGGCCAGCAGCGTGAATATCCTTATTTCGCTGATGGTCAGGTACCTGCCTATCGGCTTTTTGGGACTGGCACGGTTAGCCTCGATCCCGCTTGGCCCGGTTGCGGGCATCGTTGCAGGGATTATTGGACCCATATTCTGGACCGTTACAGGGGTTATTTTCGTCCTGTGGTTTTCCGATCACGGCAGCATAGGAATGAAAGAGCATCAGAAAGCAAGCGGCCTTGTTGAGGCCGGCGGTGAATCCATGTCATTCATGGCTACATGGGAAGGTAATGATTACTGGTTTTCGGCATCGGGTAGGTCTGCCATTGCTTACCGGGTAAATTTCGGGATCGCCCTGACCGTTACCGGTCCCTTCGGGGAACCTGCTGAATACAAACAGGATATCATTGATTTCACTAAATTCTGCGACAGCAATTCATGGATGCCAGTTTTCTATGCTGTCCATGAAGAGCAGCGGAAGTGGCTGGAAGAGCTGAAATGGAACAGCCTTGATGTAGGCACTGAAATGGTCATTGACCCGCGCCAGTGGAAAACAGCCGGCAAAAAGTGGCAGGATGTACGTACCGCTATCAATAAAGCCAAACGTGAGGGTATCACTGATGTTTTGTCTACATATCAGGATGCCACATTCGATATCCGTTCCCAGATTATGACGATCTCTGAAGAGTGGGCAGAAGATAAATCCCTCCCCGAAATGAAGTTCACACTTGGCGGCATTGAAGAACTTATGGATCCCCGCGTAAAACTGCTGTACGCGATAGATGGGGAAGGTACAGTCCAGGCTGTTACAAGCTGGCTTCCTGTTTACCGCGAAGGCAGGGTGATAGGATGGACCCTTGATTTTATGCGCTATCGCCAGGATGCCATCAACGGGATCATGGAATTCCTTATTGCACGTATGGCTGAGCGCCTGAGGGATGGGCAAAGTAATAATCCCAACGGTCCGGCTGCTGACCCCGGAATGCGCGATATCGAATTCCTCAGCCTTTCAGCAGCCCCTCTTTCCGGTATCCGGCCTATTGAGGGAAAATCTGCAAGCCTGACACATATACTGCAGATGACAGCGAATATGCTTGAACCTGCGTATGGTTTCCGATCACTCCTTTTCTTCAAGAAGAAGTTCCAGCCTGCAGAAAACCATGTGTATATCGCTTATCCCGATTCTTCAAGGCTCCCTCAGCTGGCGCTCGCCGTTACACGTGCATATCTGCCGGATATGAAGATACGCGATGTCATGTCGCTTGTAGGCACTTTTACGAGGAACCAGAAACGGCCGGACGGGGGAGGGCAGGCTGGGAAGGAAATCCACGGCACCAGGCAGACGTCCAATTTCCGTTAGAGCTGCAGTCCTGCTGATACAAAACACGCCGTATAGGTTTTCTCCTGCTATCGTGCTTAAATATTGTTTGTTGTCTGAAAGATAACAGCATGCGCCAGTAGCCCAACGGATTAGAGCATCTGACTACGGATCAGAAGGTTGCAGGTTCGAATCCTGTCTGGCGCACATGCAGTCCCTGCCTGAAAATAGGCGGGGATTTTTGTTATTCCCTGCCTGTACTGTCCCGTATCAGTGAAGTATATTATGATTTATGGTTAAAGGAGGCCTCCGGGCAGGATGGAAAATAGCGGTTGGCGGATAACAGGAAGGAGCGCACATGGGCCGGATACCGAAACAGCATAAACCGCACGGGCGGCAGAGCAGGAAATCCAACAAGCGGAATATCCGTAATCAGCATAAAAGCGCTTCGAGGCAGTCGCCGTCCAAAACAGGGCGCCGTCGCAACAGAAGGAAGGCATTCAGCAGTTTTGCACAGAAAGTGATCCGCCCTTTCCGCTCTGTGACGCTTCCCGGATTTTCTGAGAATGAGTCTGCCGATGGTGCGGATTCCCGCTTGCACCGTACAGGGAGGATACTCCTTAAACTTGCGCATTCTGACCGCGCGTCGGGGATCATTATGCTGTGTTTCGCCCTGGCAGGCCTGCTTATGGCGAATCTGCCTCTTACGAAAGGGGTCTACGAAGCCTTATCAGGCTATACCATCGGGGTGCCGCACACAAACCTGATTCTGGAGATTGGGCATTGGGCGCAGGACGGCCTTCTTACGATATTCTTTCTTGTCGTGGGCCTGGAGCTTAAACAGGAGCTGTCAACCGGTTCCCTGTCAAACCCTAAAGCGGCCGCTGTGCCCATGCTTGCAGCGGTAGGAGGCATGCTTCTTCCCCCTGTGATTTTCATTGGCGCTGCCTGTGCAGGCACGCATCTGGACCTGGTGCACGGTGTGGGTTTTGCTGTTGCTGCGCAGGGATGGGCTGTCCCCACTGCTACGGATATAGCGTTTTCGTTGGCGATCCTGGCGATTTTTGCCAAGTCGCTGCCGGGGTCAATCCGCGCCTTCCTTATGACGCTGGCTACAGTTGATGACCTTCTGGGTATCATCATTATTGCCATTTTCTATTCTTCCCTCCATGCGTGGTACTGGTTTGCCGGGGTTGCTGCCTGTGCAGTGATATGGTCATTCCTTGTGCGTATGAAGCGTGTCCCATGGATTATCGTTGCCGGTGTCGGCCTTCTTGCGTGGGTCATGATGTTTGAAGCGGGGATCCATCCCACGCTGGCCGGGGTGCTCGTCGGGCTTCTGACACCTGCGCAGCCCGTGTTCGACGAGGAGACTCCGCGTGCTGAGCGGTATCATGACAAGCTTCAGCCATTTTCCGCGCTTCTGGCTTTACCGGTATTCGCTTTTTTTGCAACAGGCATCTCATTTACCGGCGCATCAGGAACGTCATTTCTCCTTTCCCCGATCGTATACGGGGTCATTCTTGCCTTTGTACTCGGCAAACCTCTCGGAGTGCTTACAGCTACATGGCTATCTACCCATGTGTTCAGGCTTAAACTTGCGCCTGGGCTGAAAGTAAGGGACCTTATCCCTATGGCGACTGCCTGCGGAGTAGGGTTTACCGTGGCTTTCCTTATGGCATCGCTTGCCTATAAACATGTACTGCTTCAAAATGAGGTGCGCTTCGGCGTCCTCGTAGGGTCGCTGCTCTCCGCCGGTATCGCTGCTGCCCTTCTGCATAACCAGTCTTTGCGCTACAGCAGAGATCCTGAACAGGAAAAAGAAGAGCTGGCGCTCAAAGACATGGAATTCAGCAGGGAAGGGTAGCGTCTGGACCACAGGCCGCAGGGTTACCTGAGGTATAGCAGGGAGACAAAGCATATTGGGTTGATGCCGGAAGCTTTGACAGGTATCCAAATCAGAGTACAATATACAGGTCGAATGGTATTAATACAGAATTAAAAATATGGTAAGAGCCTGTGTGGCTCAGGGGATAATAATTGCAGAAGTGCAGAAAGGCTTGGTGCACGATGACAGAGGCAGACTATTCGGGGGTAAAATTGGAAAACGCCCAGGCCTGGATCGACGGGATTGCCGATGAGTTCAGGGAAGGGTTCGAAACCCTTGCGGATATCGGCCCGGCAATATCTATTTTCGGATCAGCCCGTTTAGGCGCGGAAAGCCCATACTATCAGGCGGCCGAAAAGATGGCCGGACTTGCAGCCGGGAAAGATAAGGCAGTGATCACAGGAGGGGGGCCTGGTATCATGGAAGCGGCTAACCGTGGTGCAAAACTTGCAGGCGGCCGTTCCGTAGGCCTGGGCATCGAACTGCCCCATGAGCAGGGCGTCAATGAATACGTAGATACTTCTATTACATTCAAACACTTCTTTGTCAGGAAAACCATGTTTCTCCAGCATTCCCAGGGGATCATCATCTGCCCCGGCGGTTTCGGCACTTTTGATGAGATGTTCGAGACCCTTACTATGATCCAGACACGCAAAGCCCCCCGTATCCCGATCGCATTATACGAGGGGAATTACTGGCGTGACCTGTTTGACTGGCTTGATACAACAGTAATGAATAATGGTATGATCTCTCCGCTTGACCCTCAGGTTGTCAGGTTTACTGATGATGTTGCTGAGGCGGTCGATATCGTGACAACTCCGCTGGCCGGATAATAGCAGCCAGCGGTACTTCTTTTGACAAAGGGTACTTCAGAAGGCTACATGTACCAGCACCCAGCGGCCGGGGCCGCCGGGCAGGTCCGGTCTGCCGTGTATTTACTGTTTTATGTCTGTGTGCCCTGCATCTTATTGCCTTGTGCAGAAGAGTATCCCGGAGCCGACAGGCAGCAGGACTGAGGCGTAATCTTCCGCTTCGGAAAACTGGGCAATCAGATCCCGCATACTGACTGTGTGGTCGCTGCGGTCGGCAGGATTGATAACGCCGCCGTTTGAAGTACGGCTGCGCAGCGCCAGGACGTCAGTGATAAGCAGGACACCTTGCGGGCGCAGGAGCCGTGATGATGCAGCAGCGATCTGCTGCGGATCGCCGGCCCCATTGCCGAGTATGACCATATCGTAGTCATTCTCATTGAGACGCGGAAGATATTCATTGATATCTGCGGTTACTGTACGGAGTTTAACATTATTAGTGCTGCTGCGGGCAGGGCTGTAGCTGTTCCGCATGCCTGGACCTGTTTTTGAATGTGCATTGACGACTGTGATAAGGCTTCCGGACGGAAGGGTTTCTGTAAGATACTGCACTTCCATCTCATTATCCGAGCCGATAGCAATAACCGTCCGGGCATCCACAGTCTGTGCCAGCTGGGCGATGAAACTGCATTCAGCCGCGCTGGCATGCAGATCATGGGGGTCAGCAGAGGCATAGTGTGATCTCATATCATGGGTATTTTCGGATTCACGGTCCAGCGCATATTGTTCTGCGTATTCACAAATTTTAGAAAATGAAGTATGAAGGCGTTGTTGTTCCATACTTCGATTCTATGGATATCGCAGGAAAAGAGGTTTGCCAAAACGGACCGGAGGAGGCTGCATACATTTCCCCGTTTCGCCTGCTATCGTGCGCATGGCGGGTGAGCGCTGTGGCAGATACCGGATACATCCGTGGAGGAGAGCAGCAAAGTTGCTTTCCCCTCTGCTATGAGGGCGTTGCATCCGGTGTTGTACGGCTTGTTATTGTCGCCGGGCGCAGCATATACATCGCGGTTCATATCGGCCGCCCATGTTGCGCTGTTCAGCGCACCCGACCGGTGCCGTGCCTGGGCGACAATAAGTGTCCGTGATAATGAAGCGATAAGCCTGTTCCTCATAAGGAAACGGAAGCTTTCCGGCAGCGTGTCCGGAGGAAGCTCACTGATAAGCGCCCCATGATGGCTGCATATAGTATCGAAAAGGTTTGAATTGCACTTCGGGCCACAGGTATTAAGGCCTCCGGCAAATATCGCAACGGTTTTCCCGCACTGGTCGCCGATATCCTGGTATGCGCTTAATGCACCCCAATGTGCGCAGGCATCTATCCCCATCGCTCCTCCTGACACTATACAATGCCCATGGAGCGCTGCCTGCCGTGCTGCGTTGAAAGCCGTAGACCTGCCATATTCGGTGCAATCCCTTGAACCTACTATGCCAACAGGCGAATCACAGGATATAAGGGCATTGGGATCGCCCTTCCCCCATAAACATAGTGGAGGCGTGCTGTCCGTTATCCGGCTGAGGTCACTGAGCTGGCCAGGCCAGCAGGAACTTCCCGGGGTAATTATCCAATATTCGTTATTCTGTGTAAAATATGTCCACAATTCCTTTGCTGACAGCCCATTGATCAGGCGCATCCGTCCGGCCCACCTGCTGAGGGATTCCTTGAATGAAGCTATGGCGCGATCGTGGTTTTTATACCGGTGCGTGCAGATGATCTCTTCTATATGCCTGTTCAGGACTGGTGCTAGCCTGGCTGGGTCATCAGCCAGCTGTTTAAGCTGTACAACCATTTCCTGCGGGCTGATCCTGGGGGCCTTCTGTGCAGCGCACCTGCCTGCGGTGAGCAGCACGGCAGATGCAGCGGGGTACTCTGCAGCCAGGGCAGACGGTGTGCCGCTGTACGGTTGGGCCAGTTCATCTGACCGCACTTCAGCGGCTGATGATGGGGATATGCCAGTTAGTGCGTACATGATCGCATTTGCAGTGTTGCAGCAATAAGCAAGGGTGGCTAAGGCAAGGGCTTCGGGCTGGTTCATGGTGTTTCTCCGGTCCTCAACCCAATGGCTTCAAGGATATGGCCTTCATCCGGTTGTGAAGCACCTGCGAGATCGCATAAAGTCCATGCGATCCTCAGTACTCTGTCTGTTCCCCGCATACTCAGTTCCTGCTTTTCTGCGGCTTTCTGCAGATATGCCATAGCCGTACGCGGGGTGTTCTCGCGCAGCCATCCGCCTGGTGCTGCTGCATTGGTTTTCCATGGGAAACACTCAAATCGCCGGAATGCCCGCTGCCGTGCTACTGAAACGCGCTCCCTCATATGCTCTGAAGAGTAATAAAGCCCGTTAAGGGGTTCCGGTCCAGCCTCCTTTTCCTCCCGGGCAAACATGAGCTGTGTTGTTTCCATATCGGACAGTGTTGGCGCATCAACTTTGATATGTATATCAATGCGGTCCATGATCGGTCCGGAAAGCCTGCCCCAGTATTTATTCCTCTGGCGCGGAGTGCATGTGCATCGCTGCCCGTTGCCCCAGTTAAAACCACATGGGCACGGGTTGGCAGCCATAATGAGCTGAAACCGGGCCGGGTAAAAAGTGGTCCCCTTAGATCGTGCGAGGCTGATGATCCCTTCCTCAAGAGGCTCCCGCAGGGACTGCAGGCATTGGGTAGAAAATTCAGGTGCCTCATCCATAAAAAGGACTCCGTTATGGGCCCGGGTTATTGATCCGGGGCTGGCAAAACCGCTGCCGCCCCCGATAAGGGAAGCAGTGCTTGCAGTGTGATGGGGAGCCTCAAACGGCGGGAAAAGGTCATGGATATCTTTATGGAGCGTGCCGCACAAAGATTTTATTGAAGCGACTTCCAGTTTCTGTTCTTCAGTAAGCGGAGGCAGTATTGTGGGAAGCCTCTTAGCAAGCATGGTTTTCCCTGCTCCCGGCGGTCCGGTCATAATCATGTGGTGCCCGCCCGCTGCAGCAGCTTCCAGGGCGCGTTTTGCCTGGGTCTGTCCAATTACCTGGGAGAAATCAAGCTGCTCTTCCTCTTCGGCGTACCTGTCATCAATAAGTGCAGACAGTGCTTTCCGGCTGCCTGTCTGTGGAAGGGCATCGGCCCACCGTCTATCCTGTGCGGGATCGGTACAGTCACATAGAGACCCGTACCTTTTGCGCATAGTTTTCTTTAATGTGCCTGTCGGATTGCAGCAGAGGATAAACTGCGCAATATGGCAAATACCGATAATATCCAGGCCCTGCACCAGTTTCGCTTCTTCAATATTATCCTGCGGTACAAAAACTGTACTGATCCCGCTGTGCTTCGCATACAGAAGCATAGGCAGGATACCGCGCACCGGCATAACGCTGCCGTCAAGGTTCAATTCGCCGACGACCAGGGAATTGCCGAGGGTCTGCGTTTCGATCATTCGGGAGGATGCCAGTATGCTTGCAGCGATAGCAAGATCAAAAGAAGATCCGCTTTTCGGGACTGATGCAGGGGAAAGGTTAACGGTTACACGTGTCTGCGGCCATGTGAACCCGGCGATCATGCATGCTGACTTGACCCTTTCCCTTGCTTCTGCAAGCGATGTGTCGGGCAGCCCGATGATGGAAAAAGCAGGGAGCCCCGGACTTGTGAATGCCTGGATCTGGATTGTGTACGCTTTGAGCCCCCACAGGCCAATGGAGAAAGATGTTCCTATCGGCATCATATCTCCCTGAGGTGTGTTATAGACGGGACGAGCGAATCTTCAAAGGAGATGGCTATGACATCTATGCTTACAGGACGGCGGACCCTTTGCGGATGCGCTTCGAGCCAGAGGGATACCGCCCTTTTCAGCCGCATGAGTTTCTGTGGTGTTACTGCTTCAACAGGAGTGCCGAACAGCATGCATCTGCGTGTTTTTACTTCGATAATAGTTGTATGCGTTTTCCTGCCGTTTTCGTATGGGGAGACCGCTACTATGTCAAGTTCCCCGTACCTGCAGGACCAGTTACGGTCAAGGATCACGTAACCATGTTCCCTCAGATAGGTACAGGCGATATTTTCTCCATAACGTCCGAGCTCATGAGGCGTCATAGAAGCTATTGGGCTGTGCGCGGGCCCTTCGCGGTACTTTGCCGGATATACCGCCTTATTGTGCGGCTTTTGCAATACTGGTTGAGTCATACATCTACTTCACCACAATGCCGGCAGCCAAGGCGAATTAAAACAGCAATGTGGTCGAATAGGGAACACGCCTCAAAAACCGTTAATCTTGTATGTGTATCAATCAGTGGAAAAGTATGATAGCTGTGGAAAGCTGCGGATACGCGCGTAAGGATGATAATACAGGCCTCAGCTTTTGCGTATCCACCTGTGCATCATTTACAGGTCTGTTAATTCTTTGAGGTTGAGCTCAAAACTGACACCGCGCTCCTCAAAGTGGGGCTGGTTCCTGGTGGAGACCATAGAATTACGCACGAATTCACCAGCAATATAAGCTGCCTGGGGAAGGGAACGCCCTGCCATAACTGCCCCGCATAATGCCGAAGCAAAAGCATCGCCGGTCCCGTGGATCATGAATGGAAGCTTTTCATGTGCCAGCTCCTTTTTCTGATCCACTCCATCCCGCTTGTTAACGACATAGTTACGAAGCTTGCCATCATTCCTGTCTATCCCTTTAAGGACAACATTCTTTGCGCCAAGGTCCAGAAGGTCCCGGAGGATTTCGTCTACCTGGGGATCGGTAAGGTCCTGACCGGGATACTCCGTCCCGATAAGGATAGAAGCTTCAGTCAGGTTAGGCATGAGGATATCTGCACCATCTGCCAGACGGCCCATCGCATCGCATAACTCCTGCGTATATGTCGGGTACCGCTGCCCGCCGTCGCCCATTACCGGATCGACGAGGCGCAATGCCTTGGGATACTCACTGTATAAGCGTTTAATAAGATCTACCTGCTCAGCATTGCCGAGGAAACCGGAATAGACTGCATCAAGGCTGACATCCTCTTTCTGCCACGCATCAATATAATCAGAAAGGATATCGGTCGTATCATGGAAAGTATAAGTCTTGTACCGTGTGTGGGCGGAAAGTAGGGCTGTAGGTACAGGGCAGACGTCGCAGCCGGCTGCCGACAGGATAGGGATCGCGGCAGTGAGCGAGCATTTGCCGTAGCCGCACATATCGTGGACTGCAGCAACGCGGGGGATATACAGGGGATCCCTTGTATACAGGACGGTACCTGGAATATCGGTAATCTGGGATGCAGGCATGTAGCCTCCTCAATAATATTCTGATAGTTAAATTTTGAAGTTTCACTTCATACATTAGCAAGATGGCTCGCTATTCTCTTTATAAGATATTTTCCGACTGCGGATTTGAATCTGGTTTTATAGGGCTTTTATAGGGCATTGGTACTATTGATTTCCTCGGCTGGTTTTTATCTATGCGGATTTTCCCGGGTTAGCGATACACAGATGCATATCTGGGGCGTATGCATATATGTGGTGGTGTGGTGTGTGCGAC